>OISD01000422.1_pt1 | contig 11169 bp, 7 predicted proteins | sample 1586421 | NCBI WGS metagenome assembly OISD01 (sample SAMN02675044, study PRJEB24791) | human gut metagenome, SKBSTL002 | isolation source: stool | host: Homo sapiens | place: USA | reverse complement strand
CGACCACGGCTGCGAGTACATGACCGGCGGCACGGTGGTCGTGCTTGGCAAGACCGGCAAAAACTTTGCAGCCGGCATGAGCGGCGGCATCGCCTACGTGCTGGACGAGGACTGGGACTTCTACCAGCGCGTCAACAAGGACATGGTCAGCCTGGAGCCTGTGGAGCACAAGTACGATGTATCGCTGTTGAAAGACCTGATCCGTGAGCATGTGGAGCTGACCGGGTCGCCGCGCGGCAAGGAAATCCTTGACAACTTCGGCGAGTATCTGCCCAAGTTCAAGAAGGTCCTGCCCCACGACTACGACAAGATGCTGCGCCTGATCGCCCAGATGGAGGAAAAGGGCGAGGACAGCGAGCAGGCCCAGATCGAGGCGTTCTACGCCATGAAAAGCGCAAAGTAAGGGAGGCAGAGTACCATGGGCAAACCGACAGGATTTATGGAAATTACGCGGCAGACCAGTTTAGAGCTGCCGCCCGAGGAGCGCATCCGGAATTTTAACGAGTTTCACGTCCCGCTGCACACCGACGAGCAGCAGGCCCAGGGCGCACGCTGCATGGACTGCGGCGTCCCCTTCTGCCAGAGCGGCGTTCAGCTGGGCGGCATGTTCAGCGGCTGCCCGCTGAACAACCTGATCCCCGAGTGGAACGACCTGGTCTATCAGGGCAAGTGGGATCTGGCCGTGCACCGGTTGATCGCCACGAACCGATACCCGGAGTTCACGAGCCGGGTTTGCCCCGCCCTGTGCGAGGCGGCCTGCACCTGCGGCAACGTCACGGGTGGCCCGGTCACGGTCAAGGAAAATGAGCGCGCCATCGTTGAATACGGTTACGAGAGCGGCGCCATTCATGCCGTGCCGCCCCCGGCCCGCACGGGCAAGACCGTGGCGGTCATCGGCGCAGGTCCCGCGGGCCTGTCCGTGGCCGACCTGCTCAACAAGCGCGGCCATCGCGTGACCATCTATGAGCGCGAGGACCGCGCGGGCGGCCTGCTGATGTACGGCATCCCCAACATGAAGCTGGAAAAGTGGGTCATTGACCGCCGCGTGAAGATTTTGCAGGACGAGGGCATTGAGTTTGTTTTTAACGCCGACGTCGGCAATACGGTCAGCGCCGAGGAGCTGAAGGCCCGCTATGACGCCGTGGTGCTGTGCTGCGGCGCGAAGCAGGCCCGCGACATCCAGGCCCCGGGCCGCGACGCGCAGGGCATCTTCTTTGCGGTGGATTACCTGACCAGCGTGACCCGCAGTCTGCTGGATTCCAACTTTGCGGACGGCAAGGCGGTTTCCGCCGCGGGCAAGCGCGTGCTGGTCATCGGCGGCGGCGACACCGGCAACGACTGTCAGGGCACTGCCCTGCGGCAGGGCTGCACCGACCTGATGGCGCTGGAAATGATGCCGCAGCCCCCTGCCGAGCGCACCGCCGCAAACCCGTGGCCGGAGTGGCCCCGGGTGCTGAAGGTGGACTACGGCCAGACCGAGTGCATTGCCAAGTTCGGCAAGGACCCGCGCGTGTACCAGACCACCGTCAAGGAGTTTTTGAAGGACGAGGCCGGTAACCTGACCGGTGCCGTCATCAGCTGCCTGAAGCCGGAGCGCGACCCCGAGACCGGCCGCACCAGCATGGTGCCCACCGGCAAGGAATTTACCTACGACTGCCAGCTGGCGTTTATCGCCGCAGGCTTTACCGGCTGCGAAAACTACACAGCCGATGCCTTTGGGGTGGAGCTGACCGCCCGGGGCAATGTAGCCGACCACAGCTTTAAGACCAACGTGGACAAGGTGTTCGTCTGCGGCGATATGCGCCGCGGCCAGAGCCTTGTGGTGTGGGGTCTGCGCGAGGGCCGCGATTGTGCCGCCGAGGTGGACCGCTGCCTAATGGGCTACTCGAACCTTTAATTTGCCATTCTCTTTCCTATCCTAAACAAGCAGAAGCGGGAGCCCGTTCAAGGCTCCCGCTTCTGCTTTTGTTGTATGCTGTTTAATTGGTATCGTATTCCGGCTCTGTACTGCCCTCCGGGGGCGTTTCCGGGGTGGTAGGCTCGGTAGCGGCAGGCTCCTCCGGGGTGGTAGTGATCTGCACACTGGGGTCTGCGGCGATATACACGGTGATCACCGTACCCACCGTGACCATAGCGCCCTCTTCCTCGCTGGCAGAGACCACACAGCCCGTAGCGTAGGAGCCATCGTTCACTACCATAAAGCAGCTGGCCACAAGCCCCCGGCTGCTCAGGATCTCAATGGCCTTATCCTGCGATGCACCGATGATCTTGGGCATCTCCACCTTCTCCGGGCCCTGACTGACCACGATCTGGATCACCTCGCCGTTCTCCATCACCTCGCCGGCCTCCGGCTCCTGCCGGATGACCTGCCCAGAAGGCACGGTATCGCTGTACTCCAGCACCGCCCGGAACAGGTACATACTGGTGTACTCGCGGTTATTCTTGATTTGTTCGTAGTCAATGCCCACAAAGTTGGGCACAAGGTTCTGGGGCTTCATTTCCTCGCTGCTGGCAGCTTCCGAGCTCGGCTCCGAAGAGGGAGTTTGTTCCTCCTTGCTGCTCACGATGCCCCACAGGGTGAGCAAGATCAAAACGGAAAGCAGGATCAGGATGCCCGCCAGCAACCCCTTCAAACTGAGCAGATGTTCCCTGCTCTGCGCGCTCTGCTCTGCCCGCACCGGATGCATCGGGGTCTCCGGCTTCATGGTGCGGGTCAGCTCGGCGGTATATTCCTTGGAAGAAAGCGCCTGATACAGCTGCGGCACGGTCTGGATGCGCTCCATGACCTTGAGCCGCAGCCCCAGCTGCAATACATCGGAGACATAGGCCGGTACGGCAGGCTCTACGGTGCGTGCCCGGGGGTTAGAGTCCGACACCACGCGCTGAGCAGCGGGCATGGGTGCCTGCCCGCACACCATGCGGTAAAAGACGGCGGCAAGGCTGTATTCGTCGGTGTAGCGCCCCTCAAACTCGGCGGTGGTGTACTGCTCCGGCGCGGAGTAACCCTCGTACAGCTGCTCGTGCAGACCGCTGCCTGCGGTGCGCAGACCCACGGTGGCGTACCCGGCCAGACGACAGCGGCCATCCGACATTACCCGGATATTCTCCGGGCAGATGCCGCGGTGCACCAGCCCTGCCTTGTGCATGGCCGCCACGCCCTCAAACACCGGGCACAGCATGGCGCAGGCCTCCTCTGCCTGCACCGGAGCGGGACGGTTTTCCAGCCACTGCTCCAGCGGGGTGCCGCCCAGGTTTTCCAGCACCGCATACACGGTGTTGTTGGCTCCCACCACATCCAGCACAGCCTCCAGACCACTGGCGGGGGTAATGCGCTGGATGGCGCGGTACAGATCTGCAAAGTCCATGCGGGTGGTCTTGAACAGTACCTCGCTCCCCTGCTTGGGGCGCAGGACGCAGTCCGCACCCCGTTCCGCAGAAAGGGTGACGGGCAGGTACTCTTTGATGGTCACCCGGAAAGCACCCAGATTCTCCACGCCGCTGTACAGCACACCCTCGCCGTCCAGACTGCGCATCTCGCCCACGGTGTAGCGCCCGGCCAGCACCGTGCCCACCGGCAGGCAGCCCGCCGGGTTGCATCCCTCTAAGATCTTCCCGCAATGGGGACAGACGGTCGCCGCAGGCGGCAGTTCCCCCATGCAGAACGGACACAGGCGTTTTTGCTCCATAGTGTTCTCTCCCCTTCCAAGCTTCTATACACTTTATTGTATCATAGTGTTCCCCGCCGTGCAAGCTGTCCGCATTTTGGTGCAAAAGCAAAAAAGACCGGGGCCCGCAGCCCAAAGGGCTGACAGGCTCCGGTCTTAAAGATGCAAGGGGTTTCCCTTATGCTGCGCTTAGTGGATGAACACAGGGCCCAGCGGGTTTGCAATGGGACTTACATAGCCGCCCAGCAGCTTGGGGATCGCAAGGCTGATGTCGGGGATGTAGGTCAGCAGCAGCAGTGCAATGAACATGCACAGGTAGAACGGCAGGGTCGCCTTGACTACCTTCTCCATGGGACGCTTTGCAACGGCAGAGCCGATGAACAGAACGGAGCCAACGGGAGGAGTCAGCAGGCCGATGCCGCAGTTCAGAACCACGATGATACCGAACTGGATGGGATCGATGCCGATGGAGGTGGCGATGGGCAGCAGGATGGGGGTAGCGATCAGGATGATGGGAGCCATATCCATGATCATGCCCAGCACCAGCAGGATCAGGTCGATGAGCAGTGCAATGATGTAGGGGTTATCGGTGAGGTCGGTGATGGCGGTTGCTGCCAGATCAGGCACATGCAGCATGGTCAGGCAGTTGCCGAACACTGCAGAGGTAGCGATCAGGATCAGCACGATGGACAGGGTGTTGACGCACTCGTCCAGAGCGTGCCACACGCCCTTCCAGTCCAGACCCTTATAGACGAACACGGAAACGAGCAGAGAGTAGATAACGGCGATAGCAGCGGACTCGGTAGCGGTAAACACACCGCCGACAACGCCGAACACCACGATGATGACAGCGGCCAGTGCCCAGATGGAAGTGCCCAGCTGCTTGACAAAAGCCTTGATGCTGAAGGGATCACCCTTGGGGTAGTTGCGCTTGACCGAGATGATGTAGGAGCCGATCATCAGCACGATAGCCAGCAGAGCGCCGGGCAGGTAACCGGCCAGGAACAGGCTGCCCACGGAGATACCACCGGCGGTGGTAGCGTAGATGACCATGTTATGGCTGGGGGGAACCAGCAGACCCTCGCAGGAGGAGGTGATGGTAACAGCGGTGGAGAAGTCTGCGCCGTAGCCCTGATCCACCATCATGGGGATCATGATAGAACCGATGGAAGCGGTATCGGCGGAAGCAGAACCGGAAATGCCGCCGAAGAAGTAGGAAGCCACGATGTTGACCATGGCCATACCGCCGCGCATCCAGCCCACGCAGGCGTCAGCCAGTGCGATCAGCTTTTCAGAGATGCCGCCGGAGCCCATGAGCACACCCATGGTGATGAAGAACGGCACAGCCATCAGGCTAAAGGAGGAGATGCCCTTGACCATCAGGCGGCAGACGTCGGTCAGTGCCTGACCCTGCACCAGCATGCACAGCACGCTGGACAGACCAACGGCGTATGCAATGGGGAAGCGCAGGAAGATCATAACAAAGAAGCTGACAAGAAGGACAATGATTGCCAGTGTCTGAACTGTCATATTACATTTCCTCCTTTACAAAAAAGCTCTTGATGTGGTTGTACAGCGACTCGATCTCGAAGATGATCATGGCAACACCGGCCAGCGGCACCGGAAAGTACATCCAGAAGCGGCTCAGCCAAGGCATGGAAACATAGAAGCCACGGCCGCCCAGCGTGGTGGCGTAGTTCCAGCCGACCGCCATCATCACCACACCAAGGATCATCACGGCCACGTCAGACAGGATGTCCAGCGCCTTGACCACTTTCTTGGGCAGGTACATATCAAAGGCAGTCATGCGGATGTGTGCGCCGCGGCGGATGGCCAGCGCAGCGCTCAGCACAGCCATGTAGCTCATGCAGGTCAAAACGACCTCCTCAGACCAGGAGGGGTCCGGGATAAAGGGGACGTAACGGCCAATGACCGACATCGTGGTAATGAGGATATCTGCGATCAGCAGGATCTTGCAGATGAACAGAACCACCTTGTAGGTAAAGTCGTACGCCGGTCTGATCTTATCCAGAGTGGTAAAGATTTTCGGCATAGAAATTCCTCCATATAAAAACCCGGCGAAGCCTGCGGGCGTATTCCCGTGGGCCCCCGCCGGGCAATGTACTACTTAGATTGGATGGAAAGCCAGCTTATGCCTTCATGTCCAGCAGCTTCTGGTACAGCTCAGCCTGATCAGAGGTGTTGTCCTTGATGACCTTAGCGCAAGCTTCCTGCCAGGGAGTCTTGTCGTCCACATCCACAACGTTGCAGCCGGAGGAGCGCAGCTCTTCCAGAACCTTGTTCTCAGCGGTCTCAGACAGATCAGCGTTGAACTTCTGGGTGTCGGCAGCAGCAGCCATAACGGCAGCCTGCTGGTTAGCGGTCAGCTTGCCCCATGCGTTGTCGGTGATAACAGCCTGCACAGCGCCCAGAGTGTGGCCGTCCAGGATCAGGTTGTTAGCAACCTCGGGGAAGGCATTGGACTTGTAGTTTGCGATGGGCTGCTCAGCGCCATCCACAACGCCGGTCTGCAGTGCGCTGTACAGCTCGCCGAAAGCAACGACGGTGGGGTTAGCGCCCAGACCCTCGACCATGCCGTTCATAACAGGGTCGTTGGACACACGCAGCTTCATGCCCTTCAGATCATCGATGGTTGCAACGGGCTTGACGGTGAAGAAGTGACGGAAGCCCTCCTCGCCGTAGAACAGGCCGCGAACGGGCAGGCCCAGTTCCTGAGGCTCGTTCAGGAACTCAGGAGCCAGATCGCTGTTGGCAAAGTTCCAGAAGTGAGCGCGGTTGTTGAAGGTGAAGGGGATGGACAGCAGCTTGGACTTGTTGCAGCCGTAGCTGGTCAGAGCGAAAGCAGAGATACGGCTGATATCAATGGAGGTAGAGCCGCCCAGAATAGCGTCCAGAACGTCGTTCTCAGAGCCCAGAACACCGGAAGCCTGCACATCGACGACCACAGAACCGCCGCTCAGCTCCTCGACCTTCTCCTTGAAGTGAGAACCGGTCTGGCCAACGATGGTATCCAGCGGGTTGACCTCGGCGTAGACCAGAGTTACCTTGGGATCGTTGGCAGCAGCTGCTGCATCACCGGCAGCAGCAGAAGCAGAAGCTGCGGTAGAGGTGGAAGCAGCGGTAGAAGTGGAGCCGCTCTTGGAACCACCGCAGGCGGTCAGAGCAACAGCAGCGGTAGCTGCACCGGCAACGGCCATAAAGCTACGACGAGAGATCATTTTCATAGGAATCGTCCTCCTTAAATAATTGTGAAATTCTCCGGGCGCACAGGTGCCGGAGCTTTCGTTCATTGACTGTACACACTTTAGCAAATTTTCCGAAATGAAACAAGAGCTTTCGAAAAATGTCCTATTTTTCGAAAGAATGTCAAGATTGTTTTTGACACATTGCACAATCGCTTTCCGTCTTGTTTGTGCAACACTGCCGACCAGTTGGATACATTCCTGCATTCATAGCAAAAAACAACACCCCGAAAAATGTCCGTCCGGGCACTTCTCGGGGTGTCTTTTTCAGCTTTTCTGTATCCGGTCGATCAGTTCCTGCTGGGCAGAGAACGCATCATACATGGGCTGTACCGCTGCGCGGAAGCGGGCTTTTTCGGCCTCGTCCAGCTCGGTGACGCAGATGCCCCGCTTGCGCATATTCTGCTCTGCGTTCGCCTCCCGCCGCGCCCAGAGCTCCCGCTCTGTCTGTGCGCTCTCCCGGGCGCAGGCACGGATCACCTCCGGAAAGCTTTCGTCCAGCGCGGCAAGCTTTTCCATCACCGCCGGGCTGGCCAGCTGCACCTCCGGCACCCGGGTGTGCTCGTCCTTCAGGAAAAAGGGCGCTACCTCGTAGTGTCCCATCACCTCGTAGCTGGGCCAGTTGTTCTCTGCCCCGTCGATCTCGGCGTTATGCAGGGCGGCATATACCTTGCTGTACACCACCTGCGCCGGCTTTGCGCCCAACGCGGTGATCATGTCGCTCATCATGTCCGACTCCTGCACCCGGATGGTCAGCCCCTGCAAATCATCCAGCCCGGTCACCTTTTCCCGGGTGTAGAAGCTGCGCACACCGGCGTCGAACCACGAAAGCCCTACTAAGTCCATCCCGTCCAGCATGGCCAGAAACTCATCGCCGATGCTGCCGTCCAGCACCCGCCACATCTGCTGGGCATCGCTGTACAGGTAAGGCAGCTGCAACACGCTGAGCTCCGGCTCGTACTCTGCCAGCTGGCTCAGGGACACGCGGGAAAAATCCACCCCACCGAACTGCATCTGCTGGATGACGCTCTGCTCTGCGCCCAGCTCTGCCCCGCTGTAAACCAGCACCTTCACCCGGTCGCCCGTGCGCTGCGCCACAAGCTCGGCAAAGGCCTTTGCCGCCTTGCTGGTGGGGTAGTCCTCCGGCTGGTTCTCCGCATAGCGCAGGATGAGCGGCTTCTCCTGCTGCGAAGAAGCAGACTGCGCCGTGCAGCCTGTAACTGCCAGCGCCGGGGCTGCCGCAAGCAGACGCAGCAGCTGACGGCGGGTCACAGCCGCGCCTCCCGGGCTGCCTTTGCCGCTTCCTTCCGGTACTGGGTGGGGGTCATACCGGTGCGCTTTTTAAAGGCGCGGGCAAAGTAACTGGCGTCCTCGTAGCCCACCATAGAGGCTACCTCCGCTGCGGAGCGGAAGGGGTCGGCCAGCAGCTCCTTGGCGGCGTTGATGCGCAGCTCGGTCAGACAGTCCAGAAAATTCATCTTCTGGTATTTTTTGAACTGCGCCGAAAGGTACGCCGGGCTGATGTGCAAAATTTCGCTCACGCTGTCCAGCGAGAGGTCGGCCATATAGTTATCTTCCATATACTTGCGCACATGATCCATCACCAGTGCGTTGCGGTCGCTCTCCCCTTCCCCGGCGGGCTCGGTCTCCTGCTCCGGGGCGGTTTCCGGCTCCGGGGCTTCCGCAGCCAGCTCGGCCAAGCGGCGGCCGGCTTCGATCTGCCGGATAGCGCGGCGGATGGCGGCCTCGGTCTCGTCCGGATCCACCGGCTTCAGCAGATAGTCGCAGGCACCCAGATGCACCGCCTCGTGGGCGTACTGGAACAGGCTGTACGCCGTGATGAAGATCACCTTGCACTCCGGCCGCTGCTCCAGCACCGCGCGGGCGGCATCCAGGCCGTTCATGCCCGGCATCTCAATGTCCATCAAAATCAGGTCTGCTTCCCAGAGCACGGCGGTATCGGCGGCTTTGCGGCCATTTTCCGCCATCTCCACCGTCACCTCATGCTCGAACCGGCGCATGACGATATCCGCCAGCGCCTCCCGCTCCATTCTCTCGTCATCCGCGATCAACAGACGAATCATTCCTCAAATTCCTCCTCATTCTCCACCAGCGGCAGATACAGGATCACCGCAGTCCCCCGCCCCGGCCGGGAGCGCACCACCACCCGGCAGCGGGCATCCAGCAACCGCAGGCGGGCGGCCACGTTATAAATACCGATATGTTCCCAGCGGGGTGCGGGCTGCTCCAATGCCGTGCGCAGCTGTTCCAGCTGCTCCGGCTCAATGCCCACGCCGTTGTCCAACACCCGGATGCACAGCAGACCTTTTTCCCGCAGGGGGATCATGCGGATGCGCACCACGCCACCCTCTTCCTTGGGGCAGATGCCGTGCTTGAAAGCGTTTTCCACGATAGGCTGCAAGATAAAGGACGGCACCATCGTCTCGGTCAGATCCAGCGAATCCGAGAACGCCCACTCCATCTGCACCCGGTCGCCAAAACGCACATGGTAGATGGAGTAGTACTCGTCCACAACGCGCACCTCCCGGGAGAGGGGCACCTGCTCATCGTTGCTCATCAGGCTGTAACGCAGCAGATGGGAAAGCGCCATGATGAGCGCCTGCGTGCGGTAGGCGGACTCTGTGCCCGCCATCTGCTGGATGACGTTCAGGGTGTTGAACAAAAAATGCGGGTCGATCTGGCTGCGCAGCTGCTGTAACCGACTGCGCTCCATGCGGTTCTGCAGTTCCAGCGCCTCGGTCTTTTGGCGATGCAACTCCCGCTCGATCTCGTTTTTCTCCTGTAAGGTGCTCACCTGCTGCGCCATAGAGTGCTTCATGCGGTTGAAGGACTCCGCCAGCTGGCCGATCTCCGGCTGCTTGGGCAGCGGGATGTCCGGGGTATCGAACTGGCTGCGGCTGATAGCGCGGGAGGCCTCGATCATCTGAGACACCGGAGTCAGCAGCTGCATGACCATCAGACCGGAGGCGCAGCCCAGCGCCACGCACAGTGCCACCACCACGATCTGCATCAGGGCGATCCGCTCGCCCAGCTCCGAGATCTCGGTGTAAGTAGTCTGGGCATCCAGGATCGAGGCTTTCAGCAGCTGCATGGTGTACTGGCTCAGATACCCGCCGCAGACCGAGACCTTGTTGTAGTACAGCTGGGAAGCCTTTGCTTCCTGCCCACTGGAAAGATAACTCTCCAGCTCTTCCAAAAGGGTGTTGTAGCTGCCGTAGGTGGTCTCCACCGCACCGTACAGCACCCACTGCTCATCGCTGACGTTCTGCAAGCCGTCCATATTGGATCGGATGCGCCACAGCCATGCGTTGCTGGTGGAGCAGGCCGCCTGAAGCTTTTCCAGCATTTCCTCAGTCTCGCCGTTCTCCCAGCGGTACGCTTCCAGAATGCTGATGGAGCTTTCCACACCGCCCTGAAAGCGGCTGATGGCGTTAAAGTTGCCCATCTGGTCGTCCAGTTCCCGCAGCACGGTGCCGGACTGGTAAAAGCTCAAGAATATCTGCCCCGCCAGCGCCAGAAAAAACGCTGCCAGGCAAAGACTGATCTGCCCTTTCAGGGTCATCCTGCGCCCCACGCACCCATCCTCCCTCTCTGTGATATTCTGCCGCGCATCTTCCGCCTTATCCGGCCTGTCCGCCGTCAGAGCGAAAGCTCCATAAACTTTCTTTTTCGTCCTATTTTAGCACATTTTAGGGCATCTGCGCAATATCATCCTTGATTGTTGGAAAACAATATGGTACTATGACCAAAAAGGAGGATATTTTATGTCTCAGCCGATCTCCGTTTCCGTCCAGATGGATGCTGCATCCTTCCACGATTTTGCCGCCTTCGACCTGCTGCGCCACCGCAAGGCGTGGCACCGGCCTCTGATGTTCACGGCCATTTTGCTGGTGTCTGCCGGCTTCTGCCTGTCGCAGGTGGGCCAGAAAGACGGCGCAGCCCTGCTCACGGTGGTTCTGTCCGTGGTGGCGCTGGGCGTGCCGGCCGTCTATTTCTGGACGTTCTTCCACTCCCTGAGCCTCCAAATCAAAAAGATGGGCCTGCCCCGCCCCTTCTACCGGCTGCTGCTGGACGACGACGGGCTGTCGGTCTGGATGGCCGGCGAGCAGGACAAGCCTGAGGCGAGCCGCAAGTATGCGTGGCACGATATGCATCTGGCCTACCGCACCCCCAACGCCATTTACCTCTATGTCCGGCAGAATCAGGCCTATCTGCTGAAC
>OISD01000421.1_pt1 | contig 11206 bp, 8 predicted proteins | sample 1586421 | NCBI WGS metagenome assembly OISD01 (sample SAMN02675044, study PRJEB24791) | human gut metagenome, SKBSTL002 | isolation source: stool | host: Homo sapiens | place: USA | reverse complement strand
TTTCGCGTTTGTCGCGCTCTGCGGAGCGCTCCAAACGCATTTTCACGGGAGGGTTCACCCCACCTCTTCTTCCAGCTTACGGTAGTCGGCCTTGCCGGCGGGGGTCAGGGGCATTTCGGGGATGATCTTATAGGCCGAGGCGGCGGGCTGCACATACTCCGGCAGCTCCTCAAGGCACAGCTGGCGCAGCTCCCGCAGGATCTGGCGCTTTTTGCCGGTGGCGGCAGGCTCCAGCACCACAAAGACGAAGGGCAGACGTCCCTGGGTGTGGTCGGTATCGGCGCAGCCCACCACGCAGCACTGGTGCACGGCGGGGTGGCGGCTGATGACGTTTTCGATCATGGAGGGGAACACCTTGAAGCCGTCGTGCCGGATGATGATGCGCTTGATGCGGGCGTCCAGATACACAAAGCCGTCCTCGTCCATGGAGCCGATATCGCCGGTGTGTGCCCACAGCTGGCCGTCCGCGTGGCGGCGCAGCAGGTAGGCGGTCTCCTCGGGCTTGTTGTAGTAGCCCTTCATGGCGGTGGGGGTGCAGATGCAGATCTCGCCGCGCTGACCAATGGGCAGCTCGGTCTCGGTGCCCGGCTCGAAGATGGAGACCACCGTGTTGACCATGGGGATGCCCACGCTGCCGGGCTTTGTCACGTTGCCGGCGGCGATGGTGGCAGCCGAGGATACCTCGGTCATGCCGTAGCCCTTTGCCAGCGGGTACTCCACCCCGTGGGCTTTGAGGAACCGGTTCACCGTCTGCTCCGCGCCCAGCGAGAGGGAATCGCCTCCGGCGGCATAGTTGCGGATGAAGGAGAGGTCTTTGTTTTTCAGCAGCGGGTCGGCGGCAAGCTGCTGGTAGTGGGTGGGCACGCCGAACATGTGCGCGGGCTTGTACTTCCACACCAGTGCGCCCAGCTTTTCCGGGTCCAGATTGGGGATGATGATGATATGCAGCCCCATGACCAGCGGCATGTGGATGCCGCAGCTGTAACCGTAGGCGATGAAGGGGGGCATGACGTTCAGCAGCTTCTGCCCGCGGTGGAACAGACGGCTCTGGGCGGCAAACTCCTGTGCAAGGGCGTTGAAGCAGTAGTCGGTCAGCATAACGCCCTTGGGCGAGCCGGTAGTGCCGCCGGTGTGCACCACCACGCAGGTGTGCTGGGGGTCGTAGGGAGCGGCGGCGGGGCTGTGCCCTTTGCCTGCGGCGATAAAGTCCTTCCAGCGCAGCACGTTGGAGGCGTAGCGGTTTTTATCCGGCTCTGTCAGCTTGTAGCCCACGGCTTTGGCCAGCGGCAGACTGTCGGCGGGGCTGAGCACCACCACCCGCTCCACGCTGGTGCGCTTTGCGGCCTGATGGCAGCGGGGGTACACCACGTTCAGGCAGATCAGCAGGCGGGACTCCACCTCCTCGATGTACTCCCGGATGCCCTCGGCGCTGTACCGGGGGTCTACCAGATTCAGGGTAGCGCCCAGCAGGTCGGCGGCGTAGAAGGTGTAGACCACCTCCGGGGTCATCACGCTGACCACCGTGATGATATCGCCCTTTTTCACCCCCAGCGCCTGCAGGGCGGCGGCGGTCTTTTTTATCTGCACGATCAGGTCGGCGTAGCTGAACTTGCGGCCGTAGTATTCCAGCGCGGTGTCGCCCAGATGCCGCTCGTTGTTGCGGCAGACCAGCGCAAAGGCCGAGCACTCCGGCACGGATTGGTGGATGTACTTTTCGTCATAATATTTCAGCCATGGCTTTGCCTTGGAGGCGTAGACCGGCTCCTTGCCATCTTCCATCATAGGATCAGACCTTTCTTTATCATCATTCGGAGCGCGGCGCTGCGGGCGCGGGTGCCGTCACGTTTGCCGGGGCAGCGCTCTGCCCGGCGGGGATGGTCTCCGGCAGGGCGGCAGCGGTCTCCACGGTCTGGGCTGCGGCAGTCTCCACGGTCGGGGCGGCTTCCGCTGTGGTCTCCGCAGCGTTTTCCGCTGCCTTGGCGGCCTCCTCGGCGGCCTTGGCGGCGCGCTCGGCCTTCAGCTGCTCGGCGCGCTGACGTGCCTCCTCCTGCCGTTTCAGGGTGCGCGCCTTGATGCGGCACACCGAGCACAGACCCTCGGCGCTGTCCGGGGCAATGGGCTTGCCGCACTGCTTGCACAGGGTCTTGGTGCACTTGTACAGCACCACGGGGCCAAGGGTGGTCAGCTGGTACAGCTTCATGCCGTCAAAGCCCTTGTTGGAGCATACGTTCATGCACACGCCGCACTCGCTGCACTTCCACGGGGTAAGCACCATGCGGGTCTGGCCATTGGGCATCTCCTCAAACTTCAGGGCGTTGGCGCGGCAGGCTTTCTCGCACCGGCCGCAGCCAAAGCAGTTGTCGGTGAACTTGGGCATATAGTAGCCGTACTGCAGGGGCGTTTCCATGGCGGCTTTCAGCTGCTTTGTGCGCTGGTGCAGCAGCAGGCGGAAGTCCACCCCGCTGTCCTCCTCGCTGCGCAGGCCGGGCAGCATCTGCAGCAGCTTTTTGGTGCCGCTCTTGGAGCCGTGGCTCACCTGTTCCAGCATCTCGCGGCGGGTCAGTTCCTGCACATGGTAGGGGTACTCCTTTTCCTCATACGCCAGCGAGAACCGCGCTTCAAACATCGGCTGACCGAAAAAGTCCACAAGGCGGGTCAGCTCCTTGCGCAGCTGCTCGGCGCACAGGTCGTTCTCACACTGCCCGCAGGGGGTCAGGTCCAGCACGATCTTTTTGTTCAGCGCCAGATACGCCAGCGCCTCCCACGAGAGGGCACAGATGCAGCTGCGCACCACGGTGTTCTTGCGGGCAGACTTCTCACAGCCGATCCAGATGGTATCGTTGTCGGTGTCCGCCGCGGCGGTATCCCGCTGCACCTGCTCGGGCGAAGGCGCAATGCAGCCGCTGCGGCAGGCGGAAACGCACAGTCCGCAGTCGGTGCAGGGGTCCCAGTCCTTGACGAGGTTCGGGCGGGTAAAGATCTCCTCGCCATAGGGGCAGATGTCCTTGCAGGTCGTGCAGGGCTTGCGGTGGGGGTGCAAATTCCAGCACTGGCGGCGGTTGATCTCGGGATGGCTGGTCTTCATCAGGGCATCCATTGCAGTTCTGGTAAAAAAGCCCATGGTCTTACTCCTTTTCCACAACAGAGGTAAGGGCAGCGTGGTCGAGCAGGAAGCGCTGCACCTTCTGGTTGGTCACGGCGGCGGCGATGGCGTCCCGGCTGAGCACCTTGCGGATCTCTTCTTCCGGGGTGTCGTGCAGCTTGGAAAGGCGGGCGATCTCGGCGTCCACCTCCTGCTGGGTCACGGTGATCTTTTCGGCTTCGGCGATGGCGCGCACTGCCAGCATGGCCCGCAGCTGGCGCTCGGCTTCCTTGCGGTAGCCCTCCCGCACCTGCTCCGGGGTCAGCCCGGCGCTCTTGCAGTAGAGCTCCATGGTCATTTTGCTCTTGCGCAGCCGCTGGCGCAGCTGGGTCATCTGGTATTCGGCGTTCTGCGCCAGCAGCTCTGCGGGCAGCTCCACGGTCAGGTTCGCCCCCGCCATATCCAGCAGCGCCGCCCCGGCAATGCGGTCGGCGTTGGCTTCGTGGGAAAGGCGCTTTTTCTCCCGCAGGCTCTCCCGCAGGGCATCAAGGTCTGCATAGCCCAGCGATTTTGCAAGGGCATCGTCCACCGGGGGCACCTGCTTGCGCTCCACTGTGTGCAGGCAGATCTCAAACTGCGCGGTCTTGCCGGAAAGCTCCGGCACCCGGAAATCGGCGGGGTAGGTGAAGTCGAACCGGAAAGTCTCGCCCGCGCAGTGGCCGTACACGGCATCCTCGGCGGCGGGCATCAGCTGCCCGGTGCCCAGCACCACGGTCACATTCTCCATCCGGCTGTCCGGGATGGGCGCACCCTCCAGAAAGCCCTCGAAATCCAGCGTGATGCGCATCCCGCGGGCGGCGGGCGCGTCAGTCGGCACAAAGGGCGCGTGGACCCGCGCCAGATTGCCGATATCCGCCTCTACGGCCTTATCCGATACCGGGCGCACCCGGCGGGTGAAGGCAAGCCCCTTGTACTGCCCCAAAGTGGCAGCGGGCATGGTGTTTGCAGTTTGTTCCATAGTCGAACACTCCTTTTTACAAAAGCGGCGTTACAGCCCGCGGGCGGCCAGCCAGCTTTCTGCGATCTGGGAGAACATCTCCGGGTACTGGGCATCTTCTTCTTTAAAGGCGCTCAGGTAGTACTCCACCTCGGCGCGGGTGGGGGCCACGGTGCGCCGCCAGATGGTAAAGGTGGTGCCGTTGCCCATATCAAAGGTGGCCTCCAGCGCAAAGTACTCGTCCCGCACCGCAAGGAACCTCTCGTTCAGCTTGTGGGACATCTCGCCGTTGCCCACAAAGGTCTGGGGGAAGGGGTCGGCGGTGAGGACATATTTGGCCTCGAAGAACTGCATGGGGAAGTTGTGGGTGCCCGGCACCGAGAAGCCGAAGGCCAGCTTATCGTTGATGGGGGTTGCGGGCAGCTGGCAGTTCTTGAAGTGATCCGGGCAGTACAGCATATCGTGGGGGATCATGTAGGCGAACTCGCCCTTTTCCGCATCGCAGTGGGCATCGATCCAGTCGTCCACGCGCTGGATCTGGGCGGCGTCGGTGCGGTCGTAGGTGAGCTTGTCCAGCCGGACGAATTCCGACACGGCCTTGAGGGGAAAATGATCCACCACAAAGCCCGGCAGAGCAACGGTGGTCAGCGGCGAGCAGCGCACGGACACCGCAAACACCATGGTAAAGCCCCAGTAGCAGAGCTTGACGGCGGTGTGCTTTTTCAGGCCGTTGGCCAGTGCGGCGGAACCAACGAGGAACAGCAGCAGCCACCCAGGCACGAACAGCAGCATCTGGTGGGAGCCGGTGTTCTGGATGCGGGTGAACAGCAGCATGCTCAGCAGGATCTCCAGCCCGGCAAGGCAGGGCAGCGCAGGCATTTTGCGCTTTTTCAGGCTGAACCACAGCCCCATGCCCACGAGCACAAGGTTCATCAGACCCATGCGCCAGAACTGCAGGCTGATCTCGGCTGCAAAGCCGCCGCCGTTATAGTAGGAATAGCGCTCGGCGTAGCTGTAAGCGAGGATGCGGCTGACCATCGGCCACAGCAGCACCAGCATGGCCACCATGCTCATCAGGCCGAACAGCACGAGGTTGCGCACCTGCAAAAGCGCCTGCTTTTTCTGCCCGGCGCGGGCAGTGCGCGCGCTGCTTACCAGCACCAGCACCGCGTAGGCAAAGTAGTAGCCCACCACAAAATATAAGTACCACCGGCGGGAAAGGATGATGGCTGCCGTGGCGGCAAACAGCAGGCAGAAGCGCACCGGCTCCAGCTTTTCAAACCGGAAGTCCAGCGTGAGCAGCAGAATGCTGAAGCCGAAGATGAGGCCGAACCAGTCCGGCTGGCTGAGCATGGCGCTCATGCGCAGCCACGGGTAGGTGACCATCCAGGTCATGCCGATGAGGAAGTACCAGAAGCGGTTTTTCACCCGCAGCATCTGCCCCACCTTGATGGTAAGCCCTGCCAGCAGCACCAGCAGCATGGGCAGGATGCTGAACACCTGACAGAAGGCAAAGCTGTCGCCGGTGCGGTCGCTCAGGCAGAAGGGAAACTCCAGAAACAGGGTGATGAAGTTGGTGTAGTCCTCGGCAAAGGAGCCGAAGATGAACTGGAAGCCCGCCGCCGGGCCTTGCAGAAAGGCAGCTTCGGCCCAGTACTGTTTGTTGATATAGTTGACGTAATCCCAGATATACACAAAGCTGCGGCGGCCAAGCGCCCAGAAAAAGTAGACCAGCGCTGCCGCCCACAGGCCGACGAGCACCGCCTTGTGGAAGAGGTCAAATTTGATTCCCGCCACCCGCAGCACCAGCAGCACACAGGCAAACAGGGCAAGGTTGCACCACAGGCTCACCAGCGGAAAAAAGAATTTGCTGCCGGGCGCAGCCAGCGCAAAAACGGCCAGCAGCACCGCTGCTGCCGCCAGCACCAGCACGATTTTCGCCGCAGCGGAAACGCGGGGCTTTGTAATGGGTTCGGACATGGAATAGGACCCTCCTTGCAAAATTTCACACCTTACAGTATAACAACTCCCCGGGGCACTGTCCAGCACCCCGGTGGTGAAAAATGCAGAATGTCCCGCCGCTTTCAAAGCAGACGGGACATTTTTGCGTAAATATTACTTATCGGAAACTTCCGCAGCGGCCTTAGCAGCCTTTGCCGCCTTGCGCTTTTGCGCCAGCGCCCTGTTGGCGCTCAGGCGGGCGGCGTCCGGGTTGGGGGCTTCCGGGGACAGCCGCAGCAGATAGCTGCCCATGGCGGGCAGGTCCAGCGTCAGGGTGTAGTCCCGGCCGAACACGCCGCCATCGGTGGTGTGGAAGCTCTGCTTGCGGTGCGCCTTGTGCACGCCGCCCCAAGTGCCGGCCTCGGTGTCCAGCACCAGCTCTGCGCTGCAGGGGAACTTGAGGTACAGGGGGAACTTTTTGTGGGCGTGGTCCTGGGTGTTCATCACGCAGAGCAGGTTCTGCCCGCGCCCTTTGCGCAGCCATGCGTACACACCCTCGGCGCAGCTTTCGTTTGCCACCCACTCAAAGCAGTCCGGGTTGTACTCGCCGTCATACAGGGCAGGCTCGGAGGCGTAGGTGCGGCTCAGAGCGGCAAAGTACTTCTGGAAGGCATCGTGGAAGGGGTATTCCAGCAGATTCCAGTCCAGCTCCCGCTTTTCGTCCCACTCCCGGAAGTGTGCCAGCTCGTTGCCCATAAAGTTCAGCTTTTTGCCGGGATGGGTGTACATATAAAAATACAGGGTGCGCAGCTGGGCGCATTTTTCCGCGTAGCTGCCCCACAGCTTATCAATGATGGTCTTTTTGCCGTGCACCACCTCATCGTGGCTCAGCGCCAGCAGATACAGCTCGTTGTAGAAGTAGTGCATACTGAACAAAAGCTTGCCGTAGCAGCCCGGGCGCTCGCCGAAGGGGGTGGCAAAGTAGTCCAGCGTGTCGTGCATCCAGCCCATGTCCCACTTGTAGTCAAAGCCCACGCCCTCGTAGCGGGTGGGGGCGGTCACCTTGAGGAAGTTGGTGGAGTCCTCCGCCATGTAGATGCCGGTGGGCCAGCGCTCGTTCAGCCCGTGGTTCAAACTGCGCAAAAAGTTCACCGCGCCCTGATTCACGCCGCGGTTGGGGTCGCCCTGCCAGTACAATGCCCGGGAGATGGCGTCCATGCGGATGCCGTCGCAGTGGTACACGTCCATCCACAGCCCGGCGGCGCTGCTCAGAAAGCTGCACACCTCCCGGCGGTAGTAGTTGAAGTTGCAGGTGCCCCACTCGCTCTGTCCCACGTCGCTGTCGTACTCGTACAGGTAGGTGCCGTCAAACTTTGCCAGTGCGTCGGCGTTGGCGGCAAAGTGCACCGGCACAAAGTCCATGATGACGCCGATGCCCATGCGGTGGCAGGCGTTGACAAAGCCCGCAAACTGGGCGGGGGTGCCGTAGCGGCTGGTCACCGAGAAGTAGCCGGTGGTCTGGTAACCCCAGCTGCCGTCAAAGGGATGCTCGGCCAGCGGCAGCAGCTCCACATGGGTAAAGTGGTGCTCCAGCAGCCACGGGATCAGCTCCCGCGCCAGCTCCTCGTAGTTGTACCACCCGTCCGAGCCGTCCGGCCGGGTTGCGCCGGGCTTATGCTTCCAGCTGCCGGCGTGCAGCTCGTAGATGTTCAGCGGGCGGTTGCGGCATTTGTCCCGCCGCTCCATCCACGCAGTGTCGTCAAAGGTGAAATCCAGCTTTGTCAGTTTGCTGGCGGTGCCGGGGCGCAGCTCGGTGGCAAAGGCGTAGGGGTCGCTGCGCATCACGGTGCTGCCGTCTGCGCCATGCACGCGGTATTTGTACAGATCTCCTTCCGCAAGGCCGGGGATAAAGGCGCTCCACACGCCGGTATCGGCTTTTTCCATGGGCACGCCGCGCTCCCAGCCGTCAAAGCCGCCGCACACCTCCACGGCGGTGGCACCGGGTGCCCACACGGCAAAACGCCAGCCCTCGGCGCCGTTCGGGTCGGTGCAGGGGTGCGCACCCAGAATGCGGTAGGCATCGAAGCAGTCGCCACTGAAAAACGTGCGGGGGATCACAGGGTAATTCATGCAAAGATCTCCTTACTTCTCTATGTTGACCGGCGATGTGCGCCGGTTGATACAAGGCTGTTTGGGCAAACTATCCAAGAAAAACGCCTTTTTACCGGCACAGTAGCCGATAATCTTAGCGAATCTTGACAAAAATCGGCAAAAATACACATATTTGCCAGAGGGTGTGGTATACTGTTGCTGCCGCCTTGCGGGCGGTGCAACTTTTTAGAGCAATAGAATGGGAGCGAATGATCATGGCTTGGTATGACGAAGCAGTATTTTATCACATCTATCCGCTGGGGCTGTGCGGCTGTGCGCACGAAAACGACGGCCAGCCCACCCCGGGCGCTTTTGCAAAGCTGGAAGCATGGGCAGCCCACGCGGCAAAGCTGGGCTGTACAGCCATCTACATCGGCCCGCTGTTCGAGAGCGGCTCCCACGGCTACGATACCATCGACTACCGTCTGGTGGACCGCCGCCTTGGCACCAACGAGGAGTTCAAGGCTTTTGTGGCGGCCTGCCACGCCCGCGGGCAGCGGGTCATCGTGGACGGCGTGTTCAACCATGTGGGCCGCGATTTCTTCGCGTTCCAGGACCTGAAAGCAAACCGCGAGAACGCCCGGTATAAGGATTGGTTCTGTGATGTGAACTTCTGGGGCAACAACGAGTATAACGATGGCTTTTCCTACGGCAACTGGGGCGGCTACAACCTGCTGGTCAAGCTGAACCAGCGCAACCCGGAGGTGCAGCAGTACCATTATGATACCGTCCGCTTCTGGGTGGAGCAGTTCGACATCGATGGCATCCGTCTGGATGCAGCCGATGTGTTGGATTTCGACTTCATGCGCGGGCTGCGCCGTCTGGCAAACGAGGTAAAGCCGGAGTTCTGGCTGATGGGCGAGGTCATCCACGGCGATTACAGCCGCTGGGCAAACCCGGAAATGCTGCACTCCGTGACCAACTACGAGCTGCACAAGGGCCTGTGGAGCGGCCACAACGACCACAACTATTTTGAAATCGCCCACACCATGCGCCGACTGCAGGGGCTGTGCCATGACACCCGGCTGTATCTCTTCTCGGATAACCACGATGTGGAGCGCCTGCCCAACAAGCTGCGCAACCGGGAGCACATCCGCCACATTGCAATTCTAGTATACACGCTTTGGGGCATTCCGTCCATCTATTACGGCTCCGAATTTGGCATCGAGGGCAAAAAGGAGTGGGGCAGCGACTGGCCGCTGCGCCCCTGTCTGGAACTCAGTGACTACGCTGATGCAGAACGTACAAATCCTGTTACCAGTGTATACAAAGCGCTGGGGAAATGCAAGGCTGAATTGCCGGAAATGACCTACGGCGAGGTAAAAGAATTGCAGCTCACCACCCAGTGCTACGCCTTTGCCCGGGTGCTGGACGGCAAGGCCGTGGTGGCGGTGCTGAACAACGGCGATACCCCCGCACAGCTGGAGTTCCAGCTGCCGGTGGAAACCGCCAAGGTCACCGACCTGTTGGCGGACACCGTGGGTGCGCAGGAGGTGCTGGTCTCCACCGAGTGGAACCGCATGAAGGTGCAGCTGCCCTCCAATTACGCCACCCTGCTGCGGGTAGAATAAAGCAACGCCTGCGGCGTGACCGGCGCAAAAGCCTTTACCCTTTGGAGATAGGTTTCCCCCTTCCGGGGGAAGCCTTTGTTCAGAAAGCTGAGATTGGAATAACCTTGCACATTTTGCCGCGTTTTGCTACAATAAGGAGAGAAAAGTCGTTTTACGGAAAGGAAGCCTGACCCCCTATGAATGCAGCACAGCGCAGAGAACGCATCCTGACCCGGCTGAACAGCGCCGGTGCCCCTTTAAGCGCCAGCACGCTGGCGGCAGAACTGGGGGTGTCGCGGCAGATCGTGGTAGGGGATGTGGCGCTGCTGCGCGCCGGTGGGGCGCAGATCGATGCCACCCCCCGGGGCTACCAGCTGCACCCGGCGGAGAAGGGCTATACCGGCATTCTGGCCTGTGTGCACCGCACGCAGGAGGAGATGCGACGGGAGCTGTACACCGTGGTGGATCAGGGCGGCACGGTGGTAGATGTGGCAGTAGAAAACAGCCTGTACGGCGAGATCCGCGCCACCTTGAACCTGTGCAACCGGTACGACGTGGATAACTTTATCCGTCAGGCAGCCGATGCACCCGAGAGCCTTTTGAGCCGCATGACCGGCGGCGTGCACCTGCACACCCTGCGCTGCCCGGACAAGGACACCTTTGCCCGCATCCGCGATGCTTTGGAGCAGCAGGGGCTTTTGTACCGCAAGGAGTAACGCCGCTCCGCTTATACCCAGTATAAAAAGGGCTGCGGGGCTTGTCTATCCGCAAAACCGGAAAAATGTTGGAAAATCAACAAAAATGCAAAAGAGGTGGGTTTTCTGGATATCCGCATTGAAAAGACCGAGCGCGCCATCAAGCAGGCCTTTATGGAGCTGCGCCGCGAAAAGCCGGTGGAGAAGATCCGTGTCAAGGAGCTGTGCGACCGCGCCTGCATCAATAAATCCACATTCTACGCCCATTATCAGGATATCTATGCGCTGGCCAACGCCATGGAGGACGAGATGGTGCACGCGGTGGTGGAAAGCCTGCCCCGCCTGACCGCCAGCGATGTGAGCGAGCGCACCGAGTGGCTTGCGCGGGAGATGTTCCGCGCCTTCACCGCGCATCAGGCCGAGATCAGCGTGCTCTTCTCCGGCTCCCGGCAGGGGCTGTTCATCAACCGGGTGGAACAGGCCATGTGCCAGTGCATCGCCCAGACCGACCCCACCTTTGAGACGGACGTAGTGCGCAAGGTGGTGCTTTCCTTCTGCGTGCAGGGGTGCTACTACACCTTTACCACCTACTGCGGCCAGATGGACGAAAAGCGTCTTGTGACCCTGCTTGCCTCCATCGCCCGCGCCGCGCAGCGGATACGCATGTAACGCGGGACGATCAAAAATGGCCGCCGCTTGTGCTTTGGCCATCTTTAGAGGAATAATTATTTTTACTTCGGGATAGCGGAGCGTCTGCGGACGCTCCGCTATCCCATTTTTATAGGGGACG
>OISD01000412.1_pt1 | contig 11474 bp, 9 predicted proteins | sample 1586421 | NCBI WGS metagenome assembly OISD01 (sample SAMN02675044, study PRJEB24791) | human gut metagenome, SKBSTL002 | isolation source: stool | host: Homo sapiens | place: USA | reverse complement strand
ACACCAAATACTGCGGCGGCTATGCACCGGGGGACAAGCTGCACCGCACTTGCCGGCAGATCGGCAATCTAAAAGGCAGAGAACAGCGAGAGCTTGCAGACGATCATCCGATTATCCAGATATATGAAAAGAGGCTGAACACCATAAATCGCTATGTAAAGCGTGGTACTCTGGACGCTGACCTTGCGGAGGTCATGAAGAAACTGGCAAAAGATAAAGAACTCCGGGCAAAAAGTGATGTTGCTTATGCCAAAGGAGCTTATGAAAAAGAAATGGAACAGGCTGCTTTGCTTGCAGAAGCTAAGATACATATTTAGTGGGGGAACAATATGAAACAAATATATGTGCATGGATTAGGACAAACATCTGACAGTTGGACAAAAACAATAGATATTTTGCAAACTACTGATTACAGCTTGTGTCCGAATCTTCCTGATTTAGTTCATAGCAAAGAAGTGACCTATGATAATCTATATGCTGCATTTTCAGATTACTGCAATCAATATGATGAGCCTATTGATTTGTGCGGTTTATCGCTTGGGGGCGTATTAGCTCTGAACTATGCTATACAATATCCGAAAAAAGTTCGCTCCTTGGTGCTTATCGCCACACAATATAAAATGCCCAAGAAGCTTCTGAAATTTCAAAATCTTCTCTTTAGATTTATGCCTAAATCCATGTTTCAACAAATGGGATTTAGAAAAGCTGATTTCTTACTTCTATGCGAAACCATGATGGAGTTGGACTTTAACAACTCTCTGCACAAAATATCATGCCCTACACTATTGTTATATGGCGAGAAAGATACTGCGAATAAAAATGCTTCTATTGAATTGGCAGAATTGCTTAAGAACGTGGAATTAAAAACGATTATTGGTGCCGGACATGAAGTTAATATTGAATCACCGCAGGAATTGGCAGAAATACTTCATGCTTTTTATGAAAGAATGTCTTAAGGGATTCTTATAGAAATGAGAAGGGAGGTGCGCTATGCTGAGTGATTTTACATGGAATATGACCGGATACATACCGAAACACCAAGTCAATCCGCACGGTGATGGTATCATTCCCTATGTGGCAGAGCGCATCTTCCAACTGGAACCTGAGCCGCCAAAGGTAGGCAGTCTGAACGAATATATCCTGTCTGCCTTGCAGGAAAAGAATTTGATACATTTCTCATTCTTCCTACACCACTACGAGCCGCAGCTTAACAAGCGCATCAAAGACTTTCTCGGTGTGGATGGCGGCGATCTGTATGACACAGACCGATTTATAGATATAAAGCTCTCCTGCCGGGAGCAAATGCTCCAAAAGCTGATGGACTATGACCTTGCCAAGGGTGCAGAGTATGCTACATACATTTTCCCGTTCATCCGGGATGCTATGCTCCGTTTCCGCATGGGTGAAGAAAAATGGTCGGTGTCCTCTCTGACCAATTACAAAATGGTGCGGTCAATGGCTTGGCTGTACCACAATACCAAGGATGCGGTCAACGAGTTTTCCAAGAAATACAACTGTGATCTTGCTCTTGCCGAAAACTATCTGAAAGTTGTGCGAGGTATCCGCAATCAGCAGCCTTTCTATGTCACAGACGAGGACGGCGAAGAAACAGGCGAGGATGTAGCCCTTGACGATAGCTGGAACTATACCGATATCCTCTGGAACGGCATACAGGCAGAAAAGGTGCAGCGGGCATTTGAGAAACTGAATTACCGGGAACAGACCTTGCTCGAAAAACGATTAGCAATTTGCATGACCTGTGGGCGTGTCAGCTCATGGAAAGACCGCCCCACCTTTGAAGAACTGGCGGTTATGTTTGAGGGCAGTACAGCCAGCGGTGCAGAACGAGCCTACCGAAAAGCAGTGGACAAGTTGACGGAATTTTTGGTTGCCGAGGGCGCAATCCATGCAGTCCGGCTAAAACAGAAATCCAAGACCAAGCGAAAAAAGAAAATCGCCGCCGCAATCTACGAATATCAGGCAGACTGCGACGGCGAATGGGGCGAAATATCATTAGATTTTGAGAACGGCAAGGCAGAGGTCATTTTGCTTGCCGATTGGGATACAGTGAAAACAAACAAATTTGCAAGCAGAGCAATCGCCTATCTTCTGAACTGTGAGAACGAAAAATTACCCAAGGAAATAATGGTGGCCTTTGAATAACGAGGGAGTGAGATACATGGAACAATTATTGATTATTGAAGATGATATAGGGTTGAATCAGGGTTTAAGTAAAGCACTGAAAGCAGATAACCGTCAGATCATTTCCTGCCAAGACCTAAAAGCGGCGAAGGAACAGCTTCTTTGCGGCGGTGTATCCCTGATCCTGCTGGATATAAATCTGCCGGATGGCAGCGGGCTCGAGCTGCTCCGGGAGGTCAAGGAAAACACACCCTATATTCCTGTTATTCTGCTGACTGCCAACGACACCGATCTGGACATCGTAGACGGACTGGAGAGGGGCGCTGATGATTATATTACCAAGCCCTTTTCTCTTTCGGTTTTGCGGGCAAGGGTGAATACCCAACTGCGAAAGCAAGCGTCAAACCATAAAAATGCGCCGTTCCATATGGATCTATTTCACTTTGACTTTGAGGCTATGACCTTTTATGTGGGAGATTCAAAAGTGGAATTGAGTAAAACAGAACAAAAATTACTGCGTCTGCTTGTTGAAAACCGAGGCCGAACCATGACCCGTGGAGACCTTGTAGACCGGATCTGGACAGATGGCGCAGAATATGTGGATGAAAATGCTTTGTCTGTTACGATCAAGCGTCTGAGGGATAAGCTTGGCGCACAGAAATACATTAAAACCGTCTATGGAATCGGTTATAGCTGGGTGACAAAAGATGAATAAAACCGGCATTGTGATCATACTGCTGTGTTTTCTGGCGGCGGCAGCTGTTGTGTTATGGGAGCGGAGAAAGGCCAGAAAAACGATGGAAGAAATCGAAAGGATGCTGGACGCTGCCATGACCGGCTCCTTTTCTGAAACCAATTTTGATGAAAGCCAGCTGTCTGCATTGGAAACGAAGTTTGCGCACTATCTTTCCGCAGCAGAAGCATCTTCTCAAAATATAGCGCAGGAAAAAGACAAAATCAAAACCTTGATTGCAGACATTTCCCACCAGACGAAAACGCCGATTGCAAACCTGCTGTTATACAGCGAGCTTCTGAAGGAGGAAACTCTGCCTGCATCGGCGAAGGCAAATGTGGAGGCGCTGTACAAACAATCGGAAAAGCTGCGATTTCTGATCGATTCTCTCGTAAAGCTTTCCAGACTGGAAAACGGGATCATTTCACTCTCCCCTCAGCAAGCAGCGCTGCAGCCGCTGCTTGAAAGCGTAGTAGAACAATATACTGCCAAGGCTTCTGAAAAAGGATTGTCTTTGCAAATGCAGGATACAGATGCTTTTGCTGTATTCGACTTCAAATGGACAGCGGAAGCGCTGGCTAATATCGTAGACAACGCCATCAAATATACAGAGCATGGCACCATTACTATTTCTGCCGTAAGCTATGAAATGTTTGCAAGGATCGATATATCGGATACCGGTTCAGGCATCCCGGAAAGTGAGCAAGCGAAGATATTTGCTCGCTTTTACCGCTCAAATAGTGTGCAGAAACAAGAAGGTGTGGGCATCGGCTTATACCTTGCCCGACAGATCATATCCGGCGAGGGCGGTTATATCAAGGTTGCTTCCGTTCCGGGAAAAGGAAGTACGTTTTCCATATTTCTGCCGAAATAACAACAATTCTATCAAAACTGTTAGATTTCATTTTCCGCCGGAAAGAATGTGGAAAGATTCCTATGCGATAATCTGTATGTATCAAAGGATCATTTCCTTTCATACATACAGATTTTTTCATGGAGGTACTCATTTATGGAAGTTTTACAGGCAAAAAACCTGAAAAAGATTTATGGCTCCGGCAATAACGCAGTTCATGCGTTGGATGGAGTTGATTTAAGTGTAAAGAAGGGCGAATTTGTTGCAATTGTCGGCACATCCGGCTCCGGCAAATCCACGCTGCTGCACATGCTGGGCGGGCTGGATCGCCCTACAAGCGGCACGGTCATGGTGGACGGACAGGATATTTTCTCCCTGAAGGAGGAAGCGCTGACCATCTTCCGCCGCAGGAAAATCGGCTTTGTGTTCCAAGCATATAATCTTGTTCCGGTGCTGAATGTGTATGAAAATATTGTTCTACCCATTGAGCTGGACGGTGGCAAGGTCAATAAGGATTTCGTACAGCAGATTGTACAGACACTTGGGCTGGATGATCGTCTGGATGCGCTGCCCAATCAGCTCTCAGGCGGTCAACAGCAGCGGGTAGCCATTGCCCGTGCGCTGGCGGCAGCACCCGCTATCATTCTGGCAGATGAACCCACCGGCAATCTGGATTCCAAAACCAGCCAGGATGTATTGAGCCTTTTGAAAGTCACCAGTCAAAAGTTCGCCCAGACAATCGTAATGATCACTCACAACGAAGAAATTGCGCAGATGGCAGACCGCATTATCCGTATCGAAGATGGTCGGATCGTCTCCCAGAACTAACGGGAGGTGGCTACGATGAATGTCAAAAACAGAAAATGTATTCGAAAGCTCAGCTTAAAATCTCTTTATGCGAACCGTCGCCGCAATCTGATCGCCATTTTTGCCATTGCGCTGACAACGCTGCTATTTACGTCCATGTTCACCATTGTCTTGTCGTTGAACGCCAGTTATGAAACCTACCAGTTTCGGCAGGTAGGCGGCTATGCGCATGGCACCTTTAAGGATGTTTCCCCCGAGCAGGCGGAACGCATCGCTGCCCACCCAAAGGTGAAGGCTGCGGGGATACGGAAGGTAATCGGTATCACTGCGGAGGGGGTCTTTGCCAAAGTACCGGCAGAGATCAGCTACATGGATGCCAACTGCACTAAATGGAGCTATGCCACCCCTACTACCGGACGGATGCCCGAAAGCGGCAAAGAGGTAGCCATGGATACGGCAGCGTTGCAGCTGCTTGGCGTAACGCCGGAGCTGGGCGCCGAGGTCACGGTTTCCTATTCCATTACGGACAAGGATCAAACCGCCTTTACTGTAACAGATACCTTTACGCTGGTAGGCTATTGGGACTATGATGAACTAATGCCTGTTCATTACATCAACATCAGCCGTGATTACGCAGATGACATCGAAGCGCAGGCAGTGAAAACAGGTTTACAGCCTTTCCGCACCGATTTGAATGTCATGCTGGCCTCCGGCACAAACATTCAAGGGCAGATGGAGCAGGTGGATACCGATCTTGGCTACACATGGGACAGCTATACCGATCCCAACAGCGTCCGGATCGGCGTCAACTGGGGATATACCTCATCCCAGCTGGAGTCGAAGCTTGATCCGGAACTTGTGATCGCCATAGCAGCTTTTTTGCTGCTGGTGATTTTCACGGGGTATCTTATCATCTATAACATTTTTCAGATCTCTGTTGCAGGGGATATCCGGTTTTACGGACTTCTGAAAACCATTGGCACAACGCCCCGGCAGCTCAAACGCATCATTCGCCAGCAGGCACTTCTGCTTTGTCTGATCGGCATTCCGGCGGGGCTGCTGCTGGGCTACGGCATCGGCGCTGTTTTGGTGCCTGTTGTCTTGCACTCCATCCAGTTGGATACAGGCATCACCACCATCAGCACTTCGCCTGTGATCTTCCTTGGGTCCATGCTGTTTGCCTTGTTGACGGTGCTTTTGTCCTGTTCCAAGCCCGGAAAAATGGCAGCCAAGGTCTCTCCGGTGGAGGCTACCAAATATACGGATGTGATGCAGACCAAGAAAAAACGGCGCAGCATCCGAGGAGCAAAGCTCCATCAGATGGCCTTTGCCAATCTGGGACGAAACAAGAAAAAGACGGTGCTGGTGGTGGTGTCTCTGGCACTGTCGGTGACACTGTTCAATGCGCTGTGTGCCTTTGTGGGCGGCTTCAGCATGGAGAAGTATGTATCCTCCATGACCTGCGCCGATTTTATCGTCAGCACGCCCGACTATTTCCGTTACAACCCGGCAGATGAATTCATCACGCCAGAACAAATCGAAGAGATCGCAGCAAACACAAAGGCCAGTCTTTCCGGCACGGGATATGCTGTGCGAAAACCCGCATATCTGTGGATGACGGAGGATGCTCTGCGGCAGGACTATGCAAGGTACGAAAGCGCCGAGCAGTTGGACAGCCATATGAGCCGCATGGAGCACCGGGGCAATATGGTGATGGGAAATACCAGAATCGAGGCTCTGGATAACAGTCTGTTTGACAAGCTGCAAGTGCTCGACGGAGATATTTCTCCTATGCTGGAGCCGGACAATAACGCCATTGCCATTGCGGTTTCCTTAGATGACTACGGTAATCTGCCCAATCTTGAATACTACCCCAAGGTGGGAGACACGATCACCGTTACCTATGCGGACGATGTGAAATATATCGACAGCCGCACCGGGGAACTCACCGAAGATACACCGGAGGAGTACTTTCAGGCAAAATTGTATGGAGCCAGAGATGTAGAGTACACGGTCTGCGCCTTGGTAGAACTTCCGAATTCCATGAGTTATCGTTATAGCGGCGTTGGCTATGATGCAGTTTTGTCTGTGGACACCGCACAGAGGGACAGCGGTGGTGCAGCCATTCCGATGCTCTACCTGTTCGACACAGCGGACGAAGTTGACGAGGCCGAAGCAGAGCAATATCTATCGAAGCTCACTGCCGGTGAGTTTTCGCCCTTGATGTATGAAAGCAAGGCCACGGCTCGCTCTGAATTTGCTCAGTTCCGGCAGATGTTCCTTCTGATAGGTGGTATTCTCTGTGCTATCATCGGGCTGGTGGGACTCTTAAATTTCTTCAACGCCATGATGACCGGTATTCTTTCCCGCCGCCGTGAATTTGCTGTGCTTCAGGCTGTAGGAATGACGAACCGGCAGCTCAAAACCATGCTGATCTACGAGGGATTGTTTTACGCAATGTCTTCCGTAGCGGCGGCCTTTATTCTGGCACTGGTGGTTGGACCTCTTGCAGGAAAAATGCTGGGCAGTATGTTCTGGTTCTTTGAGTATCGATTCACCATTCTGCCTGTCCTGCTGACAATTCCGGTATTTCTTCTGCTGGGGTGGCTGATTCCTTGCATGATGTATGACAACGCAGCGAAATGCAGCGTTGTAGAGCAATTAAGGGATGCTCAATAACTGTTAAGCAAAAAACGGCCCTCTGCCAAGGAAAAGGCAGAGGGCTGAGTTTTAATCTAAGGGTTTACATTCAGTTACAGTTTTTAGATAAATTTCGGGGTTTCCGTTCAAAACAAGGTCTGCATATCCAATCGGGTCATTGTAGATCAGATAATCCAGTTCTGACCGCTGATACATATTGTCGGCAACCTCGTTTTCCACCGCAATCGTATCAATGGCAATCTTGCTGCCATCAAAAAATTTCAATTCCACACAAGCGGTATCCATGTTAAACTCACAAGAAATCAATCTATCCATAAGAAACCTCCATTTTGCAGGATGTTAGATCATCCCAAAATATTTGAATGCTTCTCGGATCGCTTTCTCTTTTTCCGGTGGGCACTGTGGCTGTCTGGAATCCTCGGACTTCGGCAAATTGTAATTCTTGCCAACTTCAATCCCACATTTCCTCTTAATCTGTGAGATATAAAGATTGGATACCTTTAACCCGCTATGCTCCAGCACATAGTCTTTGATCTGGGTGTAGGTTGCCCCATCCTGAAATTCGGACATATCCATATCTTCCAAAGAGAACTCAACCCGAATCTTTTTCGAGTCGACCTCGCCCTTGGAAAGCAAGACAACCGTCTCCACATGCTTCGTCTGCGGGAACAGGTCTACCGGGCAGAACTTGGCGGCGCGCCAGCCGAGGCGGGTGAAGGCGGCGACGTCGCGGGCGAGGGTCTCGGGGTCGCAGCTGACGTAGACGATGCGGCGCGGCTTCATTTTGTTGACTGCCGCGATGCACTCCGGCGTACTGCCCGCGCGGGGCGGGTCAAGGAACACTACATCCGGGTGCAGGCCCTCCCCGGCCGCGGCGGCCATCCATTCGGTGGCGTCGGCGCAGACGAAGCGGGCATTTGCAATTTTGTTGCGGCGGGCGTTGGCGGCGGCGTCTTTCACGGCGGCGGGGTTGCGCTCAACACCGATGACCTGTTTGGCCAGCGGCGCAGCGCAGAGGCCAATCGTGCCGATGCCGCAGTAAGCGTCAATAACCGTCTCGCGGCCCGTCAGCTTGGCAAGCTCCAGCGCTTTCTTGTACAAAACCTCGGTCTGTGTGCGGTTGACCTGGTAAAAGCTGCGGGACGAAATGGCAAACTGCGTGCCGCACAGCGTATCCAGCACAAAGCCGGGGCCGTAGAGCGTTTTCTCGCGGCTGCCCAGCACGGCGCTGGAGCGGGTTGGGTTGATATTCTGCACGATGCTGACGACCCAAGGCGCTTTTTTGCGCAGAGCCGTGCAGAAATTCTTGCTTCCGGGCAGGTCGGGGCCGGGCGTGACCAACGTGACCAGCACCTTACCGCTGCAGGAGCTGCGCAGCACGGTATGGCGCAAAAAGCCGGTGCCGCGGTCCTCATCGTAGGCGGTCCAGCGGCAGGCGCGGGCGGCGTCCAGCACGGCGGCGAGCGTCTTATTCAAAATTTCCTCCTGCAAAAGGCAGTCCGCGCCGGGCAGGACGCGGTGGGTGCCCTCGGCATACAGGCCGCAGACGAGTTTGCCTCGCTGGGTGGCAAAGCTGGCAATGGCCTTGTTGCGGTAGTGCAGCGGCTCGGCCATGCCCTGCACGGCCTTGACCGGGGCAAACCCGCCCAGCAGCTCCTGCAGGCGGGCCTGTTTTTTGGCAAGCTGTTCACGGTAGGGCAGCGCCAGCAGCGGGCAGCCACCGCATTTTTTCTCGTAATTGATACAGGTGTTGGGCATAGGAAACGGCCTTTCTCTTGCACATCGCTTGCAAGGCGTGCTACAATGGTAATAAGAGCAAATCCAAAATGGAGGTATTACTATGAATGTATTGTTGATCAACGGCAGTCCGCACAAAAACGGCTGCACCAACGCAGCCCTGACCGAGATGGCCAAGGTGCTGAACGAGGCGGGCATCGAGACGACGATTTTCCACATCGGCTCTGCGCCGGTGGGCGGCTGTGTGGGCTGCGGCGGCTGCAGCAAGGCGGGCAAATGCGTGTTCGGCGGCCCTGTAGCCGACGTGCTGCCGCTGGTCGAGAAGGCCGACGGCATCGTGTTCGGCGCGCCGGTCCACTACGCCACGGCGGCGGCCAGCATGCTGGGCTTTATGCACCGGCTGGCCATCAGCGGCGGCAAATACCTGCGCCACAAGCCCGCGGCTGTCGTGACAAGCGCCCGCCGCGCGGGCACGACGACGGCGCTGGAGGCCATGGAGAAGGTGCCGCAGTTCTTTGAGATGCCGCTCATCAGCTCTACCTACTGGCCGATGGTCCACGGCGGCAAGGCCGAGGAGGTTCTCTCCGACGAGGAGGGCCTGCAGATCATGCGCAACCTGGGCCGCAACATGGCGTGGATGCTCAGGTGCATCGAGGCCGGCAAGGCGGCGGGCATTGCGGCACCTGTGGCGGAGAATGACAAGCGGACGAATTTCATCCGGTAAATTTGGCAAATAAAACGGGAGGTCAGAGACCTCCGGCGGGCGGCAGGGCGTCAAGAAAATTCATTCTTGCCTTATCGCGTGTGTAGGGGCGACCATTGGTCGCCCGTCAACTTACCGCGGCAACACATTTTCCGGGACAGTTTTCATACAAGGCAAACGGGCGCGGGCGAGCAATGCACGCCCTTACAAGAGTTTTTCGACAGTCTGAATATATAATAAACCGTTCCGTCCGAGAGCGCCGCGCAACGTAAAATGAAACGTAAAATACTGAAACGATTCGTTGCAGCCGCTATTGACTGAAAATGTGCCCCATGGTAAAATTATATTAGGGCAACACCGCACAATTTCCGCCTGACGGCTTAAGCACCGCTCCGGCGGCTGCGGCACGGCATCTGCGTTGCCAAAATGCTCGATAAGACATCCAGTATTATCTGCGCTTTTGGCTTAGCAGCTGCCGCACCTCGCTTGCCGTATCGGCACTTAGAATTATGCGGTATTGCCCTTACTTACAGATGGCCAACGGCCTAATATCTTCTTTGCCCGGTGCAGCGCACCGGGCTTCCACCTACTAAAACTCCTAACTCTATTTCTAACTATCTCTTTACGAAAACTGTCCGTGACAGCTGTACATATGAAAATAATTCACTTTACAAATTAAACATACTCAACTATAATGATGCACAGACTTCAAAGGCGAAGCAGAGAACACGGCGGCTCCGCGGCATATGCGGGGACCGCCGCCTGCATTGTCATTTATATGCAGGGCAGCAAAAAGAGAGGGAACATCAATGCTTACACTGGATAAGATCTACCATGCCGCGTTTGTTCTGCGTGACGTTGCACGCCGCACGGATCTGATTGCGGCATCGCGGCTGAACAGCGCGAGTGACCTGTACTTGAAAACCGAGAACCTGCAGGTGACCGGCAGCTTTAAGGTGCGTGGCGCTTATTACAAAATCAGCCAGCTGACCGCAGAGGAGCGCGCCAAAGGCGTGATCGCCTGCTCGGCGGGCAATCATGCACAGGGCGTGGCACTGGCCGCCACCAGCATGGGCATCAAGAGCGTTGTCTGCATGCCGGACGGCGCGCCGCTGATGAAGGTGGAAAGCACCAAACGCCTGGGCGCCCAGGTGGAGCTGGTCAAGGGCACTTACGATGACGCCCATGACCGCGCTGTGGAACTGCAGAAAGAAACAGGCATGACCTTCATCCACCCCTACGATGACGAACAGGTCATCGCAGGTCAGGGCACCATCGGTCTGGAGATCCTTGATCAGCTGCCCGATCTGGATGCCGTCATCGTGCCCGTGGGCGGCGGCGGCCTGATCTCCGGCGTGGCCTTTGCCATCAAGAGCCTGCGCCCGGAGGCAAAGGTGTACGGCGTGCAGGCCGAGGGTGCCCCCAGCATGTACCGCAGCCTGCATGAGCACAAGTATCAGACCCTGAAAAATGTAGCCACCTTTGCGGACGGCATTCAGGTCAAGACCCCCGGCGAGCTGACCTACGAGCTCTGCGAGGAGTATGTGGACGACATCGTCACTGTCACCGAGGACGAGACCGCAGCGGCCATCCTCTCCCTGATGGAGAACCAGAAGCTGGTGGCCGAGGGCGCGGGGGCTGTGCCTGTGGCGGCGGCGCTCTTCCACAAGCTGCCCATCGAGGGCAAGAAGGTCGTCTGCCTCATCTCCGGCGGCAACATCGACGTGAACATCCTCAACCGCGTCATCACCCGCGGCCTCGTCATGAGCGGCCGCAAGGCCAACCTGACCATCGCGCTGGAGGACAAGCCCGGCCAGCTGCAGCAGGTGGCCGACATC
>OISD01000370.1_pt1 | contig 12830 bp, 9 predicted proteins | sample 1586421 | NCBI WGS metagenome assembly OISD01 (sample SAMN02675044, study PRJEB24791) | human gut metagenome, SKBSTL002 | isolation source: stool | host: Homo sapiens | place: USA | reverse complement strand
CGGAACGAATAATAATAAATATCAATATGGCACAGAATTTTTATACCAAATGGCAGGACGCTATACTTGCAGATGCAGGAGACTATGTTTCAAAAGAGTACCGCAGTTTCCAGACAACATTGGTGCGTGAGATTTCCAAATATGCCGCAGCCGTTGGTGCAAAGGTGGCTTCCAATTCAAAAGGGCATTATGACACCTCCTGCTTCATTGAGCGCAACGGCAAGTTCGTTTACATCAGCCACTCTTCCGGTCTGTCACGAATGGGCAGCGGCGTAAGAATTGAACTCGATTCGTTTCTGATACGGACAGCTCAAAATGGAAAGGACTACCGAGGGGGATGTAACCAGTATTGCGACATAGCAAATTTACAGTCTATGATAGACGGTTTGTTGGGGAAATAAACTGCAAAAAAGATGCGGAGCCAACCAGTTCCGCATCTTTTTCTTTCCATCCTTACCGGCGCATACCGCTGCCGTATTCTGCCTCTTGTAGTTCTGCCCGATACTCTTCCAGCTCGTTCAGCTTCTCGTTCACGGCTTGCAGATTGGCATCCAGCCCGACATTGTGGTCGTAAGGGAAACGATGCTGCGCGACCAGCCCGGCATTGGTGGGTTGCCCGACATCAAGCGTATCGGATTCCTTGTTATATTCGACATATAGCACTTCACCGTTCGGCATCTCGAAGGCCGGAATCTTTTGATACGCCAAAGCGGAGAACTGTTCCGCCGCCATCTCCCTGGCAACCCCTTTTATTGTATCTCCGGCGATATCGACACCGTAACGCCGGATATGGTCTCGGATTTCCTGCTCCGTGAATTTCAACATCACCTCGTAGGTTCCCCCGACACTCCCGTTGTACACGACAGCGAAATTCTCATCCTCGGCAATAAGGCTGTCACCCTTGTTGTTCGTGGCCGATAAATAAGTATGCTGTTCGTTGATGCCATTGCCGTCGTAATACTCCTTGGCAAGCGTCAGCAATCCCTCGTAATCGCCTTTCTCCCGAAGTTCGTCAAGCTGCCTCGTGTCATCCGAAAATTGGAGATACGCAACAGAAGAATAAAATGTATTCTCCTTTGCTGCCGCTCCGTTTTCCTGCTTCTCGCCGACATTTTGTTCCAGTTCTTGCGCTATCTTATCCACCTTCTGGGTAATTATCGAGGTTGCCCTTTTCACGTCCAAAAGCGTTGTCTTGATGAATTGCGGCGATTCCTTCAGCTCATCGAGCCATCCTTTGAGGTATGCGCAACTGTCCTCCTTGATATGCTTGGTCATGCCGTAACGCTGTGCGACCAGTGCGCTGCCTAACTCTGCCACCAGTTCCTCACGGGCATATTCAGGAGAACCGAAAGTAGTCGGCTTGAACCTGTCAAGTACGTTTTCCGCTCCGGTGGAGTGCGTCATCTCGTGGAACAGTGTCCCGTAGAACGATTCTCCCGATTTGAACTGCTCCTTTTCGGGTACGATGATTTCGTTCTTCGTGATGGAATAGTAGGCGTCATTCTGATATTTCGGCGTAATCGGACAAATCCACAGGTTATCCCTTATCATCGTATCGACTGGGGCAAAACTGAAATGCTCGCCCTCCTCGATTGCCGGACGCGAATTTTCTCGCTCCAGTTTTTGCCACAGCTCCGGTCTCGCTTCCTGCAAGTTAGTTTGCGCGACATTGAAGACCCGGAACACCTGCATCTTCGGATAGACATTGTATTGTTCCTTTTCGTCATCGGAGAGTTTCTTGTAATCGTCATACTTGATTTTCTCCTTAGTCTCCTTATGGATACAAGTGAACGTGGTGAGCATGACCGGAAAGGATTTTTCACCACGAAGCACGGAGACACGCGGCAGTTCCTCTCCATCCTTTCCGGGCTTATTGAGCTTCTGAACACAATCGAACGTGCAGAAACGGGGAATCTTGTACCCTTCTTTCTCGCAGTGCAAAAGCAGCATAAAAGCATTCATCCCGTTGTACTCGCGCCCGTGAAGGTTGCGGGGCCACTGTAGCGTACCCTCCGTAAACCAAGGCTTTTTCCAGTCCTTTTGAATGCCCTCGATTTTCTCGATCATCATTTCGGCGAACAGGTCAAGAGCCTTGTCCTCGCTGTTCGGTCCGTCGGCATTCTTCTTTCTGTAACCGGCCATAACCCTTATTGATTATAGTTAGACGAATCCGCCACATATTGCGTCAGTTCCTCCACCTTGCAGGAAAGGTTGATTTTCCCGTTGTGTGCCGACAGGTTCATTTCACCTTTGGCATCCACCTTTACACCCGGCTGCAACCACGCTTCGCGCTCCTTACCGAAACAGAAGAAGCGCACCCACTGGTACTCGAAGCCGTCATCGACCTTCTCTGCGCTAAACGCCGAGAACACCGTATAAGGCTGGTCTTTCTTATCCCTTTTTTCCTCGATGTTCTGGCCGACCTTACCACGAAACACCAGCTCGCCCTTGACGCAATCCGCATCATCCGTAGCGGCATTGCAGATTTCATCGGCGAACAGGTTGAAATATAGCTTGTCGCCCCGGCGTTTGAGATACATCGTACCCCTCACTTCTACACGGGAGCCGTTCCGATAACCGGCGGCTTCCTCCTGACAGCCCTCCTTGCGGACATCCACCTCGATAGTGTACCCGCCACCCGTCGCCGGAATCTGTACCCGGAGCGGAAACACCAGAAATTCTTTCTCTTCTTTATTCTTGCGAACCGACGCATCGCGGCCGATAACGCCGCATACCGTAACATTACATTTAATCATCTGTTTTTTGTCTTTAATGATACATGGATCATCCGGACAAGTGATACATGGGTTGATTGATGTTGAACTGTTGTAGAGTGCGGTCAGTCGGGTGCGCGTATCATCGCCCAGACCATCCATCCGGCGATGGCTAATTGCACGCCCACGACAACGAGCGTCCCGATCCATCCCAACAGTAGGTAGCAGAACCGGAGGTGCAACGCAAGGAGGGAAACTCCCGCCAGACACTTGCATAGCTGTATCATCACGCATTTTATCATATCGCCATGCCTTTATCTTCGCAGGTTTTCCGTTTGTCCCTGTTGCCGGGACATCCCTTGCTCGAAATTCTGTGAGGCTGCTTCCGACAGGATAACCGTATTCAGCATACCGGTTACACGCATCTGTTTGGCCTCTTCCGTGAGTGTACCGTTGTTCAACGTGGCAGACAACCGGTTCAGCTCGGAAGCGGTCAACTCCCGCGAGACACGCAGTTCCCCGTTGTCCGCTTTCAGAATGGCCTTGCCGTTCTCGCCGATAGTCAGGTCGCAGTTCTTCATATTCGGCAACAACGGCTTCAGGTCGATGGTACGAAGATCCATCGCGGCGGATATCATCGCCTTCTGTTCCTCTTCGTTCCGGTTGTCAATCTGTGTGGCCAGCAGCATCAGGGAGGCGAAAGCGGTCATCGCCATCTCCACAATCGGGTCGTTGCATCCCGACATTCCCACACCGCTATCCTCCGACGAAAGGAGTTTTTTCATCCATCCGTCTGGCGAAAGGTTCTTTTCAGGCACGGTATCTTCCGCCGCCTTGTATTTGACGAGCAGGTCATTTCCGTTGTGCAGCATTTGCAATTTGATATGTCCTTTCTGTGCGATTTCAGCCAGATACGCCGCAGGGTCTATATCCCGTTTCGTCCCGTCGGCATAGATATTCTTCACACCGAAATGCAGATGTTCCCCAGTCGTCCGTGTTCCCGTATTGCCTGATGTGCCAAGCCGTCCGCCGGCCTGTACCGTATCGCCGACCTTGACGGAAATCTCCTTGAGGTGCATATAGATACATTGTACCTTGCTGCCGTCCGTCCGGGTATATTCCACCGTCAGCGACTTGCCGCTGGGCGTATTCTTGTTCTGGTTTACCGCCACGACCTTGCCGCCGTTCTCCGTAGCCAGTACCGCATCGCCTTTGCAACGTATATCCACGCCCTTGTGCATCTGTTGCTTTGTGCCGTCCAACGGGTCTTGCCGTGTTCCGAACGGAGAGGTAATGAACAGAAATTCCTCCCGTTCCACCGGGAACGAATACCCCGTTCCATGTTCCGCACTCTCGGAAGTCTGGAGCGGATTGTGTTCCACCCCGAACTGCCTGCCTTGTGCCGCCATCTCCTGCATCACCTGCCTGTCATACTGCTGCAAGCCGTTCTGCTCAATGATTTTTTGCAGGTTCTCGGCATACTTGCCGCCTGTGGCGTAACCGGCTTTCTCAATGCTTTGTGCCCAGCCCTTGTAATCGTCCGGGGAGAGTTTGAAGCAACCGGCATAGCGGCTGTTCTCCTTCAAAAAGCGGGAATGATGCTCGTATGAATCACCCACGCTGTCATAGCTGCAGAACTTTTCATTCGGCTTATCATCGGTGTAGATTCCGTATTTGCCGCCTTCGGCAATCCACGAGGAAGTTGCCTTGATGCCGAAATGGTTGTTCTCGTTCCTTGCCAGACGGCTCTGTCCGTTGCTGCTTTCCAGTATGCCTTGCGCCAATGTGACGGAAGCCGGAATGCCATACCTTCGCATCTGTGCCATCGCATAATCTGCGTATTGCAGTGCATATTCCTGATTCTTGCTCATAATCGTCACTCCTTATCTATGAATACCCCTATGTGTTTCCTGCTCGTCCTGCCGTTTATCCTGTAGCTCTATCTCACTGATGGCGATACGCTCACCGGCACGGACAAGTTTGGGCAGATAGCTGTCCAGTTGCGTCCTTGGGAACTCTGCGAAAGTCGAAAATCCACGTTCCGGATATTTCTTCATCGTAATCCCCAATATATCAGCTCCCTTTGCCGCATCCTCATTATAAAGCCGGTACACTTCTCCTGCACGAATCAGATACAGGGCGTCGGGATGCTTTTCCTTGAGGTTGTCCCAAAACTGCCGTTTCGGAGACATATTTTCATCATTCGTCTCTTCCGACCGATTTTCCGCCACCGTCTCATTCTGTTGCTGTACCTGCTCTTCCGCTTTCTGTTCCCCGACGGATTGTCCCTTTTGCAGCACATCGGCAAACAGCGTGGCCGCCAAATGCCGCTTGTAGCCGTCACGGTCTTCCGCCACCCACATCCGTTGCCACTGCTGTGGAGTGACGCTGCGGGGCTGCAGCTTTTGTCCGTCGATGGTTGCCACACACTGGATTCCATCCTGCCTGGTCTTGAAGATGGCAACACGCTGAATACGGTTCAGGTCAATCTCCGGCGTATCGCTGCCGAACAAATCCACTTTCAGGTCGGGCTTGACCTCCGCCAGTGCATAATACTTGTGCGCCAGCTCCATCCGTACCTTGTCGATGTTGTCCATCGCCTGCTTGAGCGTGGAGAAAAAACGGTTCACATCCTCCTTGTCGGGATAGACGCTGTACCCCTCCTTGTTTTCCGGTTTGATATAGAGTGCCCAACGGTTCTTGTCATCCTGAATCATCTGCACGGCATCGAACCCGACCTCATTCGCCCGTCTGACAGCTTCCGACACGTCCAGCGTGGAGAGCTTTTCCAACGTGTAGTTCCTTAACCGGGCCAGTGTCACCATTTTTTCATTGAAATAGCTGTCATCGGGTCTGTAGCCCAATGCACCGTCAGTATTATAGAAACGCACCTGCTCAATAGCCTCTTTCTGCAATGCCCGTTCGATACGTCCCTTGTTCATGCCGGGAATCTCGTTGTTCGCCTCGGTCGAAGCTCCTGCCGGCAAAATGACATCCGCCGATTTCGCCTCCCGGTCGATGACGAGGACGATGCTTTTCGCCGCCTTGTCCGGGTGCTGGCGGATTTCATTCGCCACAAAGTAATGCTTGGGCATCTGTTCCTGCATGGTCGTGGTCTGCCGTCTGTTTCGCAGGGTGGCGTACTCAATTTTCTCGCCCCGTTCCGCTTTTCGGATAACATCAAGCGCATTGTTCACGTCGCTTTCGAGAGCGTCCATCATACACGGGTTTTCCTTGAACTCCCGACACCAGTAATCCACCGTCTTCAGGCTTGCATCGGACAGACGCGCGGGCAGTCCCAATTCCAGCATCTTGATACCCGAAGCCAGTTCCACGACCAACCTTTCATATTTTATCGCATCCTCTGACGGAGCCACGCCATTCTTCATGACCATGCCTTCACGGGCAAGCCGCTGTTGATGCCCTGTGGCACTCACGATCTGCCGCAAGGCTTCCTGCACATAATCGTGGTAATGCTCAAAATCCTTTTGGCGCGGCATATAGACCGCATCTTTGTCCGTCTCGTAATGAGGAACTCCGCTACCATCCGAGCGCACGGGAACGAGGTTGTCCCGCATCTTCAGCAGGAAATCGTTGAACCGGGTGCGCAACCTGCGGTTGTCCGCCTCGGCATATCCTCTTTCCTGAACACTGCCGTCCTGCTTTATCGCATCCTCGTAAGCCGGCTTGTCAACGTAGGGCAACGTCGTCTGGTCGATATTGAAAAGCGTGCGGATCTCCCGGTTGTGGACACCCTTGAACTGTGCCTTCTGCTCTTCGTCCAATTGGAGATAGGCGGTGCGGTCGATGGTTTCATTCGGGTTGTTCCGGTTGACATACTTGTTCCAGTTATAGAACAGGAACGGTACGCCCTGCTCATGCTCCCGCACCGCAGCACCCCGTGCCTTGGTTTCACTGTAAAGCGTGAACAGATTGGTCTTGCATCCGTTATTGTCCGAATGCAAGGCCATAAAAAGGGCATTGAACGGGCTGGCCGAGACCCCTTGCGGATAGAGCCGGGGAAATCCCTTGCCCGATACGTTGAGCCAATGGCCGCCGGCGTTCGATGCCCCGCCCAGTGCGGCAGACAGCAGTTCCGTCTGCTTTTCTTCGGCTTTTTTTTCGATTTGCGACTTTTCTTTCATATCATCATGCTTTTATTATTCCTGGAATTATTGGATGCCCCGTGTGCGCACAATCGTCTCCCGCTGTCCGTCGTCGTAATTCTGCGAGGCAATATGGCGCAACTGGTCGCTCTTGGCAAGCACGGCGTTCGCCAGCGTGTTCAGCGGCAATGCCCCTGCACGGTAAGCCTCCGCGACGGTCGGCGTGAGCTGGATGGTACAAGGCATACGGTCTATCGTGGCGATGAGCGTACTGCCTTGCAATACCGGATTCACGATACGGGGATTGAGCGGTTCGTCGGAATAGCGGCGGTACTGTTTGTCCGTATATTCGGCAGCGGACGGCATAGGTCGCCCCAACGCCTCGTGTCCCGCCTTGTTCAGCAGGTTTGCGCCGCCCAGACCGACAAGAAGCATCTTCAGCAGCGGGTTACGCACGAACAGACCGGCCACAATACTCGCTATCGGCAGCAGGTTGTCCCCAAAGCGCAACGATTGTGTCTTGCCGGTAAAAGCCCCCAACAGGATGTCGGGCAGCATAGCCATGACATATCCGAGGTTGCCCGTGATATCGCCCAATCCCTCTAATCCCAACGTACCGAGCAATCCGCTCCATCCGTTCGTGTTGGTCTGCACAGCCTCTCTCTCTTGCTTTTCTTCCTCATGTGGAATAACCACCTGCCGTTCCTCTTTCTCCACTTTTTCCCTCTGTTCCATTTCCGGCTGTGTTGATTCCTTTGTGGATTTTACAGCCGTTGCATTCTTATATTTCTCCAAATGCTTCAAATAGGCTTCTTCCTGTCCGGGAGCGACGACCAGCGGCACATCCTTGTAGCGTTCGGCTCGGTCAGGCTCTTTTTCATCCTGTCCGGTCATCCAGAAAAAAGGAGTATGGTTCCGTGTCTGCAGCCACTCCGAAAAATTGAAACTGATGACCGGTGTTTTTTTCTTCAACTGCTCGTTGGCCGCCACAATAAGCGCACTATCACCCGCCTGTACTGTTGCAGCCTCCTTACGGAAGTCCGTAAACACGTTCCGTTCGCTACCGAACACTCCTTTACTGATACATTGCTCCACAGAGAGCTTGGGCGACTTTTCAGGCTCGAAGTGTGAGGCAACGGCCGAGATAGCCACGTCCACCCCGACAAACTTCGCCAGTGTTGCCCACGACCCCACACCGCCCATCATGACGGTATCCGCCGTTGCGCCCAATACCCGACCCGCGCCTTTTTCCCATCCTTTCGGACGGTAGGCGGCTTCGCCCCGTGCCTCGATTTCCTCGGCCAGCGGCGAGCGGTTCAAGGTCTGCGAAAGTCCGAGCAAGCTTGATTCTGCGGCTTTGCGGATGATGTAGTCGGCTGACGATTTCGGCATTCGCTCCTTGACCAGCCGGTCGATCATCAGTTCCTCTACCCGGTAGTCCATATAGGCGTAGGCAAGGTCACCGCCCAATTGTTCCGACAGTTCGTTGTACCGTTCACGCCCGATTTCCCGCACGACGGTATCGCGCCATTGCCCGGCCATGTATGCGAGGTCTTGCTGTATCTCCTTGGAGCCGGTAATCTCCGCCTTGCACATTCCGATGTAGTCCTCCGTCGTCTTCGAGTTCCATTCGCCCGTAACCTTGAGTACCTGGTACGGGTCGCCCATCGGCTGTGCCGCAGACGCCATTGCGCTGAGTATGCCGCCCAATGAGGTGGAATACTCCCTCATTTCCTCGCCCTGTTTCTTCGTGAGGAAAGTCTGCGTTTTCGACATGACGGGAGCGAGATGGCAATGGAAATAGTCGCTCACGAGGCGTTCCATTTCCGCGAATTGCCGGCTATATTTGATTCCATCCATATTGTGTACTATATATTTATCTGTTTCAATAACTGTTCTTTCGTCTGCTCGATGGCGTTGTGGTAAACCTCCATCTGCCGGGGAAAGAACTCTTCCAGCCATGCGTCCTTTTCGATGTTGTCCTGCATGAACCGTATCGCCTGCTCCCGTTCGATTTCGACGGATGTCTCGCCCTCTTCCCGGTTGTTGAACCATGCCTTGGTCCACCAGCGCACACCCGCCCGGTCGGGATAGACCGTGACAAGCCTCGGTATGTCGAAGCTCTGTATGTTGATGTCCAGTTCCGCCAACGGGTCTATGATGCCGCCATAGGTCAGGGCTTCGTCATGGAGTTTTTTTTTATGTCGCTGCTCGCAGTGGAGAGGTACACATCATGCCGCAAGGCGAGGTAATGCAGGAAATCCGCAATAAGGAGGTTCTGCACCTTGCAGGCCAGCGGCATGGCCTTATGTCCCAGTCCGAGCGGATTGGCCATGCTCGGCATATTCTCGTAGAAATACTCCTTCATCGCGCCCACCGTGAAGATATGGCGTAGCGACTGCTCCGTATTTCGGGGCAAGGTGTATGCTCCATGCCGCAAATCCTCCATATAGTGCGGCAGGAAGTGCAGCATCAGTTCCTCTATCTCCCTTTTGTCCCGTTCATAATCGGTTCCCAGTTCCATCTCTACACCGGAGGGATAGTCGGTTTCGTGTCCGCCGGCCTGACGCATTGCCTGTATGTTCCCGTACAGCATCGTCAGGAACTCCAGCGGATTCAGTTCCTCACCCTTGAAGCGGACGGCCATGTACAGTTTGTCACCGCTCAAAGCTACCGTCTGTCCGGCCTTTACACGCTGTCCGAATTGAGCGAAGACATTGGACAGATTTCCGTATGTCACCTCATACTCCCCGTAGCGGATGGTCTGGCAGATGCCGTGTCCGGAATCGTTGCCCACGCCCGACACAATGCCGCTGGCGAGGGCAGAAAGCATATAGCACCGCACGTTGAAGTCAATGCCGTGATGAAAGAATTTCTCGCCCGTCGCCGGGTCGGTCTGTTCGCCGTAGCCGAGCGACAGCTCCACGTCTTTGCCCTGCTGTTCCTCGAAAGGCATACAATAACCGCTATCGGATTGCAGGATCATTTCTTCTGTATATTTCATGCTGTTTACCTATTGATTCATATCCCTATCTTCTCATCCCTCCGCCATGCGTCTGTTCCTCTGCCGGAAGTTCGGGCGTCCGGGTGCGCTGCACGTTTTCTGTCTCCGGCGTTCGGAAGACACCCGCATTGTTGCCGATGAGCATCATGCCGAGGAATGCGCCGGCAATCTTGCCCAGCCAGCCGAAGCGTCCGAATATGAGGAACGCCGCCGCAACCAGTCCGGCAATACTCAATCCGGAGACGTTGCCGCTGCCAAGGTTGCGGAAAAAGTTGCCGAACATATCAAGACCTCCGCCACCGGAGGCTTGTCGCAAAAAGTTCGACACGCCGTTCAGTTTGTTGTCGATGCCGGTTACCGCACCACTGACCGAACTGACGGCTTCTCCTGCCTTGCCCGTCAGTTCACGCACTCCGTCCGCCGTCTCCGCGAGGGTATTCGTTGCCGGTTCGCCGATGACCGCATCGCTCACGATACGCACCACGCTTTTGTCGGTGGTCAGCTTCTCCCAGCCCACATAACCGACCGCACCGCCGATGGTCGCCGTCTTGACGGCCTGACCCGCGCCACGCAAGGTCTGCGAAGGGTGCAGCACTGCCTTACCCATACTTTTGCCGGTAGTCGCTGTAGCCGTACCGACACCTTTCATGGCCTTGCCGCCATATTTCAATAGTGTACTCCAAACGCCCATACGTTGTCTGTTTTTAAGGTCTTACATTTCTTCCTATCTGCCGCCAGCGTCTTTTGGCGGCTTCCACGATATCCCGTTTGTCGGCTGCCGGGCGTGCCCCCTCGTCGATTTCACGCCAGATGTCGCCCATCGTCGTGTATTTCACCGCCTTGGTCAGCCGTTGCAGTTTCTTGTTCATCATCTTGAGCTTCGGACGGATGCCAAATACGATTTCCATGCGCTCCTTCTCCGTCATTTTGTTGTCTGACAGGCACGCCATGCGGATGTCATTCACAATCTCCACGCTGTTCATAATCAGTTCCCGGTAAATTCGATTCCGTTGCGTCGAGAGAGCAACTGCCAACGCATTGGGACTGTTTCGGCTTACCTGCCTGGTAAAGTCGCCCATGTTGTCCGTCAGCTTTGATATTTCATGGTAGAAACCGTAAATCTGCGCTGCATAGCAGACAATCGAGCGGAAGGAGTCCAGATAATTGTTGAACTCCCGTTGCAGGTCGGTCGTGGCTTTCACTTCCTCTTTCGTCCATAGATGGCCGGTGGTCTGCATCAGCATGACCTTTTCCTGATTTTTCAGCTCTTTTTCAGCCTTGTCGGTATAGAGCAGGATCATCCCGGCAAGCACGGGGTCGTTCTGTGCCCGAACCTTGCCGATACCGATGCACAGCAATAAGATGCCTATCCAAATCGTCCGTTTCATCATTCACCTGATTTTATCGTGCAAGGACGGCAGCCCTGCGCCAACGGGACATGGCCATCCGTGCCGCCTCTCCGTTGTTGCGGTCGAGCATCCCGGCCGTCACGTTGTTCCACACGTCATTGAGGGTATAGTACCGTATGCTCAGGTAGAGCAGGTGCAGCTTCCGGCTGAAAACCGAAAGTTTGTCGTTCAACGCCCACAAGGTCTTGCTGCGTTCCGCACCCGTGAGCATATTTTCATTGCCACCTTTGGCTACCGCTTCATTCAGGAGCGTGAAGACCGAAACCAGTTCCGTCGCCGTTTCGATATACAGGTTGTTCATGCTCATGCCGGCGATGATGCCCTGCGGATTATTCCGGATGGCTTTGCCCAGTTTTCCCAGCGTAATGAAGATTCTCACACCGTCATTATATAGGTGTGTGCAGGCTTTCAGTGACGATGCATAACCGCTGGCCGTCTTAAGATAACTGTTGTACTGCTTCTCCCATTTGTGGATGCGGTTGAACTCGGCGGCGATGCTGTTCTGCAGCAATGCCGTCTGCGTCTGACCTTTTATCTGCTTCTCGATTTGGTCATTTATCACCTCGTTGCCCTCTGCCAACGCCATCCATTCCAACGGATTGGACGCCGTGATTTGGGCTTTTGCCCAGTGTGGCATCAGGCAGAGGGCAAAAATGACCAGACTAATGATTCGTGATTTCATATATTCCCTTTTTTCGTTTGTTATACTCGACCCGTTCCCGGATAAGCGTTACCACATCGAAGTTGTGTCTGATGCCTACCAAATCAAGCCGGGGTGTATTCCTGTCCATCGAGAAGATGCGTACCGTCTTTAGGCCGCAAAGCTGCTGCATGAGGCTTTGGTGTTCCACAAAGTCCACGATACGATATTGTTCCATGTAGTCCGTCTTCCGGGACAGCACCCCATGCCTGCTGATAAGCTGCTCGCTACCGATGTGGTAGCGTGTCCGGCGCAGATAGATGAAACGGTACAGCAATGCCAAAGAAAGCAATGCGGCAACCGATACGGCAAGAGCTGTCAGAGGCAGTCCCTCCATGCCACCATACACCCATGCTGCACAGCACAATACGATTGCGGGCAGCTCGTCGATGACGAACTGTCCGGCGTGCGGTTGCAGCACGATGCTTTGGAAATGTCCTGTGGGTGCATCGGTCATCATCGGCGAAAGTGTGTTTGTTGTTCCTCTTCCGGTGACTGTTCTCTCGCCTGTGTCTCATCGACCGTCTCTTCCTGTTTCTGCCCGGCCAAAAGCTGTTCGTTCCAGTCCTTGTTGGGATAGGTAGGCTGTTCACGGACAAAAGAGGCGTCATTCGCCTTGTCCAGACCGAGGAACTCCCGCAATCCTTCACGGAACTCCTTGTAATTTCCGTTCATGATATCCGTCTGTTCCCGTATGTCGTCCGGATGGCACAGGCCGCTCGAACGCATCGACATGGCTTCTTCCCATGCGGATTCATATTTCCCGTAGCTCGACCGCAAAGCGTCGGGCAGCAGGTCTATGTCTCCTTCATCGAGGTTCTTGCCATCAGCGACGGAATCCAGATAAGGCTTCCGCTCCGGTGTCTCCTCGATGGTGGAACGGACAGCCCGGTACAT
>OISD01000369.1_pt1 | contig 12830 bp, 10 predicted proteins | sample 1586421 | NCBI WGS metagenome assembly OISD01 (sample SAMN02675044, study PRJEB24791) | human gut metagenome, SKBSTL002 | isolation source: stool | host: Homo sapiens | place: USA | reverse complement strand
GACGCTCTTCCGATCTGCGGCGGCGGCCACGTTGCGGCTGCCTGCAATGAGCATCCCGATGACCAGCTCCGCCACGGCGTTGGCGTTGGCACCCGGGGTGTTGAACACCACGATGCCCTGCTCGCTGCAGCGCTCCAGCGGGATGTTGTTCACACCCGCACCGGCGCGGGCGATAGCCAGCAGGTTATCGTTGAAGGTGGTGTTCAAAAGGTCGGCGCTGCGCACCAGAATACCGTCCGGGGCGTCGGCATCCACCGTGACATCAAACTGGTTCTTGGGCAGCTTTGCCAGCCCCACCGGGCTGATGGCGTTGAGCGTTTTAATGGTGTACATATCTGAAACCCCTCTTTATACATTCTCTTTGCGGAACTTCTCCATGAAGTCCACCAGCTTGTCCACACCCTCGGCAGGCATGGCGTTATAGATGGAAGCGCGCATACCGCCTACCAGACGGTGACCCTTCAGGTTCACAAAGCCCGCCTCGGCGGCTTCGGCGCAGAACTTTTTGTCCATGTCCGGGTTGGGGCTGGTGAAGGTGACGTTCATGGTGCTGCGGTAGCGGTGCTCCACAGGGTTCGTGAAGAACTCCTGCCCGTCCAGATAATCGTACAGCACCTTGGCCTTGGCTTCGTTGATCTTTTGCATATTGGCCAGACCGCCGATGTCGTTTTCCAAATACTTCAGCACCAGACCGGTCATGTAGATGCACCAGCACGGCGGGGTGTTGTACATGCTGTCCTTCGCCAGCAGGGTGGTGTAGTTCATCATGGTGGGAACGTTGTCTGCGGCGTGACCCAGCAGGTCATCCCGGATGATGGCAATAGCCATACCGGCGGGGGCTACGTTCTTCTGCACGCCAAAGTAGATGCAGCCGTACTTGCTGACGTCCACGGGCTTGGAAAGGATCATGGAGCTCATATCTGCCACCAGCGGCACGCCCTCCACCTGCGGCAGCTCCACATACTGGGTGCCGAAGATGGTGTTGTTCTGGCAGATGTGGATGTAGCTGGCGTCCTTGTCGTAGTCGATGGCGTTTACATCCGGGATATAAGTGAAGTTTTTATCCTTGCTGGACGCTACGATCTTGGCTTCACCAAACTTGGCGGCCTCCTTGGCAGCCAGACCCGAGAAGTTGCCGGACACGATGTAGTCTGCCTTGCCGGTGGTCATAAAGTTCAGCGGCACCATGGCGAACTGCTGGGTAGCACCGCCCTGAAAGAAGCCCACCTTGTAGTTGTCGGGAATGTTCATCACCCGGCGCAGGGAAGCCTCGGTGTCCTTGATGATGGCATCGAACCACTTGCTGCGGTGGCTCATCTCCATCACGCTCTGACCGCTGTCGCCGTATTCCAGCAGCTCGGCCTGCGCCTGCCGCAGCACCTTTTCGGGCAGCATGCTGGGGCCTGCGCTGAAGTTATATACTCGTGCCATAATGAACCTCTCCTTTTCCTGTGATACACCTATTACGCAGCACCGCCGTTTTTGCGGTGCGTTTGTTGCTTTCCGTAGCCGTAGTATACCGGTTTTCCCATGCTGAAAACAAGAGCATCTTTGCACAAAGATATGGCCCCTGCACCCCGCCTGAGGGCACAAAGCATACAAATGTGCGCCATGCGGAGACAAAATATAAGACAAATGTAAAAGACATGTGCTATCCCTTGGTTTCATGCGGATTTTCCACTCTTGCGCCTTTGGCAGAAATGCGGTATACTGGAAATACTAAGACAAATGTAAAAGAAAAACGAAGCCCAAACTGTGAAAGTGCGTTTGGAGCGGCCCGCAGGCCGCGACAAACGCGAAATAAAATAGTCATTCCGCTGAAAATGGTCAGAGCGAAGCGGAGACCATTCTAAATCGCCCCACCGCAAAAAACGATGACTAAGGGGAATTGAATCATTCAAGGAGGTACAACAGATGTACGGCTTACCAGATACCCTGCGGCCGCTTTCGGCGGCGGAAGAACAGGTGATGCTTGCGGTGTGGGCGTGCCCGGGCGCGGCGGCGCGGCGGGACATCAGCCAGAAGCTCAAGGCCACCGGCTGGGCAGCAGCCACGGTGCTGAATTTTCTCTACCGGTTGGAGGAAAAAGGCTGGGTCAGGTCGGCAAAACAGGGCAACTGCAACGTGTATGTGCCGCTGGTCACCCGGCGGGCTTACGGCGTGTACTGTATGCGGCAGCGGCTGGATACCCTGTTTGACGGCGACCTTGCCGCCGCCGTCCATGCGCTGGTAAGCGAGAGCGGCTGCTCCCAGAGCGCCTTGGAGCAGGCCATCCGGGTGTTGGAGGAGAAGCATCAGGAGACCGAGGAGTACGATTTGTACGACCCCTACGGCTGAATTGTTTCATATTTTTTTACAAAATGTTGGTTGACAGCGAAATATCCGTTCTGTAATATAAAAGCTATTAAAAAATGAGAAACTGATATGGACGAACAGGAAAGGAGCAGTCAGACACATGGATCATTTGCAGAATGTATTAAGCTACTTCGACCAGCAGCAGCCCCTTTGCGCAGAGCATGACCGCATCCCCAAGGACCTCTACCGGGAGTTCGGGGTCAAGGCCGGTTTACGCGACGAGACCGGCAAGGGCGTACTGGCAGGTCTGACCAACATCTCGGACATCCGGGCGTTCCAGTATGTGGACGGGGTCAAGCACCCGGCAGACGGTCAGCTGCTGTACCGCGGCTATGACGTAAAAGACCTCATCAACGGCAGCCGCGGCAGCCGCTTTGCCTTTGAGGAGGCGGGATATCTGCTGCTGTTTGGTCAGCTGCCCACCCCGGAGCAGCTGGAACAGTTCTGCGCGGTGCTGGGCGAGTGCCGCACCATGCCCACCAACTTTACCCGCGATGTCATTATGAAGGCACCCAGCCACGATATCATGAACAGCATGGCGCGCAGCGTGCTGACGCTGGCTTCCTACGACCCCAAGGCGGCAGATTTGGACACCGCCAACGTGCTGCGCCAGAGCATCCAGCTGGCGGGCATCTTCCCCATGCTGGCGGTATACAGCTACCACGCCTATAATCACTACGAAAAAGACGCCAGTATGTATATCCACCGCCCGGACCCCAGCCTTTCCACCGCAGAGAATTTTTTGCGGATGCTGCGCCCGGATATGCAGTACACCCCGCTGGAAGCCCGCGTACTGGACGTGGCGCTGCTGCTGCACGCCGAGCACGGCGGCGGCAACAACTCCACCTTTACCACCCGTGTGGTCACATCCTCCGGCACCGATACCTACTCGGCCATGGCGGCGGCGCTGTGCTCCCTCAAGGGCCCGCGCCACGGCGGTGCAAACCTGATGGTCATGCACATGATGCAGAACATCCGGGACAACCTCCACGACCTTGAGGACGACGAGGAGCTGGAAGCCTACCTGAAAAAGCTGCTCCACGGTGAGGCCTTTGACCGCAAGGGTCTGATCTATGGTATGGGTCACGCCGTCTACTCCCTCAGCGACCCGCGCGAGGTGGTGTTCAAGGGCTATGTGGAGCAGCTTGCCCACGAAAAGGGCCGGGACAAGGATCTTTCCCTCTACACCCGTATCGAGCGCATGGCACCCCAGCTGATCGCGCAGGAGCGCAAGATCTTCAAGGGCGTCAGCCCCAATGTGGACTTTTACAGCGGTTTTGTGTACGAGATGCTGGGCATCCCCATGGAGCTGTACACCCCGCTGTTTGCCGTGGCGCGCGTCATGGGCTGGAGCGCCCACCGCATCGAGGAGCTGCTCAGCGCCAACAAGATCATCCGCCCGGCCTACAAGAGCCTTGGCGGCACCCACGATTATATCCCGCGCAGCCAGCGGGCATAAAGGGAGGGCATCAGTATGGAAGAGTTACAGCAGCATCAGGGGGAATGGTTCTTCCTCCACGAGCTCAACGTGGATAAGGTGTTCAGCACCATCCAGCGGGCAGATTATCTCATCCTGTATTATATCAAGGTAGAACAGGAGGCACATCCCGGCGAAAAGATCTATCTTGCCGACCTTGCCGCCGCCATGGGGCTGCGGGTGACCGAGCTTTCCAAGGGCATCGAGAAGCTGCAGGACAGCGGTTTTGTGACGTGGAAAACCGACCGCGAGGCCGGGCGCACCTATGTGGAGCTTTCCAGCAAGGCGGTGGAGTTGATGGCGGAGGAGCAGGCGCTTTTGCAGCGCTGCTACCGCCGGATGCGTGCCGAGCTTGGGGACGCCGAGCTGCGCCGCGCCGCTGCCATCATGCAGCGCGCCACCGCTATCCTGAAGGAAGAGCGGGAGAAGGAGTTCCCGGCAGCGCAGTAACGATTATGAAAGAAAGATACCGGACAGCTTTGTAGGCTGCCCGGTATCTTTCTTTTTATAAAAATATTTTTATTTGATGCAGCTTGCGCAGGGGGTATAGCCTGCGGCAATGGCTTCGTCATAGCTGGAAAAGTGAACTTGATTCTTTTCCGCAGGCAGGTTGGCGCAGGTGGGCAGGTGGAACTTTTTGCTGTTCACGTTGCCAATGTACGCCTGCTGCGCGGTGCTGGAAGCCGACGGGTCGGTGGGGTTCAGCTGGCTGTCCGGCACAAAGTGCTCGGTGCCCACGGTGAAGTTCTGACCGTCGCTGCCAATGGTGATGGTGCCTTGCAGGTCGGTGCGGTAGACGTCCACCTTTGCGTCCCGCAGGATGCTCAACGTCTCCTCGTGCGGGTGGCCGTACTTGTTGCCCGTGCCGCAGGAGATGACGCCCATTTCCGGCAGAACAGCGTTCAGAAACAGGTAGCCGGTGCTGGTGCTGGAGCCGTGGTGCCCTACCTGCAAAACATCGGCTTTCAGGTTGGCACCGCTGTTCACAAGGTCGGTCTCGGCGGTCTTTTCCATGTCGCCGGTCAGCAGAAAGCTGGTGTTGCCGTAGTCGATGCGCAGCACCAGCGAGGTATTGTTGGTGTCGCTGTACCCGGTCACCGGGCCCAGCAGGGTAACGGTGGCGCTGCCCAGCGGCCAGACCGTGCCCACGGAGGGCACTTCCAATTGCAGACCCTGCTGCTGCGTATACTTGACAAAATCGTTGAAGCATTTGGTGCTGCTCTCGGTCACCGGGCTGTAAGCGTGCTGTGCCGGGAACTTTGCCATCACGGCGGCAAGCCCGCCCACATGGTCCTCGTGAGCATGGGAGCAGAACACATATTGCAGCTGCTGCACCCCCTGCTTTTGCAGGTAGGAGACTACCAGACTGCCGTCGTCCACGTTGCCGCCGTCGTAGAGCATGAACTGTCCGTCACACTCTACCAGCACGCTTAGCGCCTGCCCTACATCAATGAAGTGCATCTCAAAGGGCTGGCTTGACCCGGTGGAGGGTTTGACGATATGTCCGCCGTCGCCGGGCAGGCTGTCACAGGCGGTAAGCCCCAGCGCCAGCACAGCGGCCAGCGCCAGCGCAGCCAGCCGCAGGAACAGGCGGCGGGGGAACAGGGTTACTTTTTCTTCTTTCCAGTTTTCCACGTTGCGTTCTCTTTCTGTTGATTATTCTTAGGTTTATGGCCGGGCGCAGAGTTGGGCGCAAAGCGTGCGCCCGGGCTGGGCTGACGGCCTGCCGGGGCGGCAGCACGGGCGTTTTTACCGGCGCTGCGTCCCTTCTGGCTGGAATGTACGGTATAAGTGCCGTCATTGTGGATGGTCACCTCGGCGCTTTCTGCCCGGCGTGCGGTGCGTTGCACGGCGCGGCGGCCTGCGGCGGGCACCAGCAGGGGGATGAGGTCCTCCCGGTGAGTCAGCTGCAAAGCCTTGACCACCTTTTCGGCGTTGCGGGGCTCGTAGTATTGCAGCAGTGCGCGCTGCAAAGCCTTGCCCTCGGGGGTCTTTTCCACAAACACCGGCTTGAGGGTGTAGGGGTCAAGGCCGGTATAGAACATACAGGTGCTCACCGTGCCGGGGGTGGGGTAGAAGTCCTGCACCTGCTCCGGGCGCATATGGTTCTTATAGAGGTACTCGGCCAGATAGACCGCGTCCTTCAGGGTGCTGCCCGGGTGGCTGGACATGAGGTAGGGCACCAGATACTGCTTTTTGCCCGCCTTCTTGCTCAGCTCGTAGAATTTATCCTTGAACTTGTTGAAGGTCTCGATGGGCGGCTTGCCCATGTAGGCAAGAGTGTTGGGGGCGCAGTGCTCCGGGGCGACCTTCAGCTGGCCGGACACATGGTACTCCACCAGTTCCTTAAAGAAGGTATCGTCCGGGTCAGCCATCAGGTAGTCGAACCGGATGCCGCTGCGGATGAACACTTTTTTTACGCCCGGCAGCTCCCGCACCCGGCGCAGGATCTTAAGGTAGTCGCTGTGATCCACGATCATGTGGGAGCAGGTGGTGGGGGCAAGGCAGTGCTTGCCGCCGGTGCACATCCCGCGCAGCATCTGCTCGCGGCAGGAGGGAAAGCGGAAGTTTGCGGTGGGGCCGCCCACATCGTGGATGTAGCCCTTGAAATCCGGCTCGTGAGTCATGCGCTCGGCTTCCTCCACGATGCTGTCGGCGCTGCGGCTGGTGACCCGCCGCCCCTGATGCAGCTGGATGGCGCAGAAGTTGCAGCCGCCGAAGCAGCCGCGGTTCTGGATGATGGAGAACTGCACCTCGCGGATGGCGGGCACACCGCCCATGCTCTCGTAGATGGGGTGGTAGCGGCGGGTGTAGGGCAGGGCGTACACCTTGTCCAGCTCTCCGCGCACCAGCGGCTTTGCGGGGATGTTCTGCACCAGATACTTTTCGCTCTGCTTCTGTACAATGATCTGGCCGCTGACCACGTCCTGATTGTCCATCTGAATGCGGCAGGCTTTGGCGTAGGCTGTCTTGTCGGCGGCAACCTTTTTAAAACCGGCGCACTCCACATACCGCTGGGGCAGGTGGTCGAAATCGGTCAGGTAGCAGGTGCCGTTTACGTCCGTGATACTTTCCACCGGCTCCCCGGCGGCCAGACGGCGGGCGATCTCCACGGTCTGGTGCTCGCCCATGCCAAAGCTGATGAGATCCGCGCCGGAGTCCTCCGCGATGCTGGGCAGCACGGTGTCCAGCCAGTAATCGTAGTGGGCAAACCGGCGCAGGCTGGCTTCCAGACCGCCTAAGATCACCGGCAGGTCGGGGTAAGCCTGCTTGGCAAGCTTTGTGTACACGGTGGCGCTGCGGTCCGGGCGGGCACCGGACTTGCCGCCGGGGGAGTATTCGTCCTCGGCGCGGGGAATTTTTGCCACGGAATAGTGGCTGACCATGCTGTCCACATTGCCGCCGCCGATGAAAAAGCCGTACTTGGGCTTGCCGAACCGCTTGAAGTCCTCGCAGTCGGTATAGCGGGGCTGTGCCAGCACGCCCACCTTGTAGCCCTCGGCCTCCAGCAGGCGGCTGATGATGGCGGTGCCAAAGCTGGGGTGGTCCACATAGGCGTCACCGCCCACCACCACAAAGTCCAGCTGCTCCCAGCCCCGGGCTTCCATGTCTGCCCGGCTGATGGGAAGAAATTCGGTGTAGATCTGGGGAGTAGAATGTTCCATAATGCTCCTTTATTATTCCTCCGGTTGGTTCATCTGCATTTCCAGCCACTGCTGGCGGCTGATGAGCACGGCGCGGGGCTTTGCACCCTCGTAGGGGCCAATGATGCTCTTTTGCTCCATCTCGTCCATGATGCGGGCGGCGCGGGCGTAGCCCAGCTTGCAGCGGCGCTGCAACAGGCTGGTGGAGGCCTGACCGGCGTCGATGACCACGTCCACGGCCTGCTTGAACATGGGGTCGGAGCCTGCGTCCTCCTCGGCGTCGGCACCGCCGCCGCCCTTTTTGCCGTCCTGAATGGCGTGCTTTTCCATGGCCTCGATCATGGCCTCGTCGTACTGCACGGTGGCGCTGGATTTGATGAAGTCCAGCACACGGCTGATCTCCTCATCCCGCACAAAAGTGCCCTGAATGCGGGTGGGCTTGGGTGCGCCCACGGGCATAAAGAGCATATCGCCCTGACCCAGCAGCTTTTCTGCGCCGGCACCGTCCAGAATGGTGCGGCTGTCCACCTGACTGGACACCGCAAAGGCGATGCGGCTGGGGATGTTGGCCTTGATCAGGCCGGTGATCACGTCCACGCTGGGGCGCTGGGTGGCAACGATCAGGTGCATACCGGCGGCACGGGCTTTCTGGGCGATGCGGCAGATGGAATCCTCTACGTCCTTGCCCACCACCATCATCAAATCGGCCAACTCGTCGATGATAATGGCGATGTAGGGCATCTTTTCCAGCTCCGGCTGCTCGGCAGCCAGCTTGTTGAAGGACTTGATATCGCGCACATTGTTCTCCGCAAACAGGCGGTAGCGGCGCTCCATCTCCTGCACCGCGCTGCCCAGTGCACCGGCGGCCTTGCGGGGCTCGGTGACAACGGGCATCAGCAGGTGGGGGATGCCGTTATACTCGGCCAGCTCCACCACCTTGGGGTCGATGAGCAGCAGCTTCACGTCCTCCGGGCTGGAGCGGAACAGCAGGCTCATGATGATGCTGTTCACGCACACGGATTTACCGCTGCCGGTGCTGCCCGCGATGAGCAGGTGGGGCATCTTGCACAGGTCGGTCACCTGCGCTACACCGGCAATGTCCTTGCCAAGGGCGATGCCCAGCGGCGAGGTCATGCGCAGAAAGCTCTGGCTCTCAAAGATGCTGCGGATGGAAACGGCGGTCTTTTTGTGGTTGGGCACCTCGATGCCCACGGCGGGCTTGCCGGGGATGGGGGCTTCCATACGCACGTCCGCCACCGCAAGGTTCAGGGCGATATCGTCTGCCAGCGAGGTGATGCGGCTGATCTTCACACCCGCCATGGGCTGCAGTTCGTATCGGGTAACAGAGGGCCCGCGGGAGATATCCAGCACCCGGGTGCGCACGCCGAAGCTTTCCAGCGTGTCCACCAGCTTTTGGGCGTTGGCCTTCAGCTCCTCCTGTGCGCCGGGGTCGCTCTCCTCCTGCGTTTTTTCAAACAGCTCGATGGGCGGGTACTGGTATTCGTAGCGGTCCACCGGCTCGGTCTCCTCGGCGGGTGCGGTGGCGGCTGCCTGCTCGGAGACAGCGGGCTTTTCCATGGCCGCTGCCACCAGCGAGTTGATGTCTTTTTCCTCCACCGGCTCGGCGGTGATGCTGATCCAGCCGTCCTCGTCCGGCGCAGAGCGGAACGCCACGGCGTTCTCGGCGCTCACCCGGGGCACGGCGGGCTGGATAGGCGCAGCCTCCGGCTGCGTGGGCATCTGCGGCTGCACCACCGGCGCTGCCGGCTGGACGATGGGCGTATCAAAAGCGGGGGCAGGCTCTTCCGGCTGGGGGGCATCTTTGGCAAAGAAATCTGCCGCAGAGGCGACTACCGGGTCTGCCACGATGGGCGGCGGCGTGGGCTTGGATGCAGGGCGCAGCGGGTCCTGCCCGAAGGTGCCGCCCGGCCCGACGATCAGCGGCTCAATGGGCTCGCTGCCGCCCTCGGAGAGGGCGGTGTGGTCGGGGCCAAGGTCTACATCAAAGGCGGCGCGGGGATGGGCAACGCTGACCCGCACCGGGGTGATGGGCGGCGCGGCAGGCTCCGGCTGGGCAGGGGCGGCGGGCGCAGCTTCGGTGTCCGCAGCGTCTGCCTCCATCTCCTGCGTTACCTTGTGTCCCCAGCGCAGCACACCGGACATCCAGTCCGGCACCCCTAGATGCAGCCCGGCAGGCTCGTCCTCCTCGTCCAGCGGCTCGTCCTCGATTTCGTCGTATTCCTCGTCGATCTCCCGCTCTGCCTGCCGGATGGCGGCGCGCTCGGCGCGGCGGGCAGAGCGCTGCTCTGCAAAGGCAGCGCCGCGGGCGTGGATACCGCCGGTGACGGCACACAGCCAGACCCAGACCTCGGCGGGGGTGATATCAAAAATGTACAGGCTGCCGCACAGCAAGAGCACGACCATGATGAGATTTGCTGCCGGACGTCCGCACAGCAAAAGCAGCACGCCGCCCAACACAAAGCCCATTGCGCCGCCGGAGAGCCATGCATTGACGCCGTTGGCGTAGCAGGCGGAAAGCATTTGCAGCGCCGACAGCCCCTGCGGCTGGATATCGGAAAACACGATGACCGTGCCGCAGACAAAGATAAGCCCCAGCACCAGCTTGAGGATGCGGGACAGCAGCTCCTCGCCCCGGGTGTACAAAACGGCCAGACAGCACACGGCTGCACCCAGCACAAAGCTGCCGCAGCCGAACAGCCCGAACAGCACATCATGGAGCACCCGCCATACGGAATCGCCCCGCACAAAGGCCAGCACGATCAGCAGCAGGCCGCCGAACAGGGTGCCAAGCCCTGCCGGGAGCCGCTGCTCTGCCTTTTTACGGTGGGCAGCAGTACGCCGTTTCGTTGATTTTCGTTTTTTTGTTGCCATTCTACTCTGTTCCCCAACTTCCCATAGACACAATAATTGATTCTACTATTGTACCACGCAAGGGCAAAAATGGCAAACCATAATGTTGTTTTTGTTGGAGGAAAATGGAACGAGCCCAGCCCCTCTCGTGAAAAGGCAGTTCCGAAACGCCCGCAGGCGTTTCGGAACTGCAAATAAAAAAATAATTCCGCTGCTTCTGCGCAAAGCGAACGCGGAGCGCAGTTCAAATCGTCCGGCGGGGGAGACGCAAGGCCTTACCCCCGTTCGATTTCCTTATACAGCCACGCCAACGCATCCGAAAGACCGCCCAGCTCGTCGATGAGCTTTTCCTTTACGGCACGGCGTCCGTCCAGCACCGTGCCCATGTCCATGACCAGTTCCCCGGTGTGGAGCATCAGCTGGGTGTAGCGCTTTTCCGGCATACCGCTGTGGGCGGCTACAAAGCCGGTGATGCGCTGCTGCATCTGCTCAAAGCAGTGCATGGTCTGCGGGACGCCTAAGATCAGCCCGGAGTGCCGCACCGGATGCACCGTCATGGTGGCGGTGGGGACAATAAAGCTGTGCCGCGCGCTGACCGCCAGCGGGATGCCAATGGAGTGCCCGCCGCCCAGCACCAGTGTGGCGCTGGGCTTGGAGATGCTGGCAATCAGCTCTGCCAGCGCAAGGCCGGTCTCCACATCGCCGCCCACCGTGTTCAGCAGCACCAGCAGCCCCTCGATGCGGGGGTCCTCCTGCACCGCCACCAGCTGGGGGATGACGTGCTCGTACTTAGTGGTCTTTTGCCCTTGCGGCGCTTCGGTGTGCCCTTCGATCTGGCCGATGACGGTCAGGCAGTGGATGACATGACCGCCCCGGCTCAGGGTGACCGTGCCCAGATCCTCGATATCCTCTTTTTCCATCCGGTGCTGCTCTGCGGGGGTGTCTTTTGCCGTATCCATGCGCGTTCTCCTTCCGTAGCGGGGTCTTTGTGGGGTCAGTATCCCCCGGCTGCCGGGGAAGTATGCAGGAGCGCGAATACAAAAAACTTTGTGAATTTTTTGCTTTTTTACAAATAGGTATTTGACATTCGCCTTTCATGCTGTATACTTTAAATAATATAACAGGATAAAACGGAACATCTCTCTGCGCGCAAAGAAGCCCCTTGCATGGCGGCAGAAGCTGCAGCGCGTTGGGCAGAAAGGAGAATTTTGCTATGAACACCCCCCAGAAAGCATCGATCCCTGTGATCAAGCGTCTCCCCAAATATTACCGGTATCTGCGCTCCCTGCAGGCCGATGGCATTACCAGCATCTCCTCCCGGGAACTGGCCTCTCAGATGGGCACCACCGCCTCGCAGGTGCGGCAGGACTTTAACTGCATCGGTGACGTGAACGGACGGCAGGGCATCGGCTACTCGGTGGAGAACCTGCTTTCCATTCTGGAAAGTCTGCTGTTCGGCAACGGTGACCGTCTGCCCACCATTCTGATCGGCTGCGGCCGTCTGGGCAAGGCGGTGAGCCGCTTTATTACCACCGATACCAACGGCTACAAGCTGATCGCGGCCTTTGACGTGGCCGAGAACGAGGTGGGCAAGGAGATCAGCGGCATCCGCATCCGGCACATTGACGAGCTGGAGGCTTTTTGTGAGGAAAACAAGCCCAAGGTGGCGGTGCTCTGTGTACCCCGTGATGGTGCACAGCAGGTCAGCGGACGGCTGGTGGATCTGGGCATCGAGGGCTTCTGGAACTTCTCCCACTATGACCTGTCGGTGTCGTACCCCAATGTGGTGGTGGAAAACGTCCATCTGGGCGACAGCCTGATGAGCTTGGGCTACCGTCTGCGCAATCAGGAGTGACGGCATGGCAAAATTGTATTTCCGCTACGGTGCCATGAACAGCGGCAAGAGCACAGCGCTGATGCAGGTGGCACACAACTACGAAGAGCAGGGCATGAAGGTGCTCATTTTAAAGCCGCAGGTGGATACCAAGGGCGGCGGGGAGCTGGTGAGCCGTCTGGGCGTGCGCCGCAAGGCAGACCTGCTGATCCCGCCGCAGCTGGACGTGTTCGAAGCCGTGAAGGCGGCAAACGCTGCCTCCGGGCCGCTGGCCTGTGTGCTGTGCGATGAGAGCCAGTTCTTTACCCCGGAGCAGGCCGAGCAGCTGTTCATGATCACGGTAGATCTGAACATCCCGGTGATCTGCTACGGTCTGCGGGCAGATTTTTCCCTCAAGGGCTTCCCGGGTTCTACCCGTCTGCTGGAGCTGGCACACACCATCGAGGAGATGAAAACGATATGCACCTGCGGGCGCAAGGCCATCTGCAACTGCCGCAAGGTGAACGGACAGTTCGTCTTTGAGGGCGAGCAGGTCGCCATCGATCTGGAAAACGATGTGCAGTACGTCAGCATGTGCCCCCAGTGCTATTTCCGGGAGCGCCGCGCTTTCTATGCCGCCCGCCGATGATCGTTTTCCCTGATTTCATGC
>OISD01000296.1_pt1 | contig 15158 bp, 19 predicted proteins | sample 1586421 | NCBI WGS metagenome assembly OISD01 (sample SAMN02675044, study PRJEB24791) | human gut metagenome, SKBSTL002 | isolation source: stool | host: Homo sapiens | place: USA | reverse complement strand
GTATCCTGCGTGATTGATACTATAAACAAAGCCAAAGCTCGCCGAAATATTGATCTACCATTAATTATCCATTCGGATCGTGGCAGCCAATATGTTGCAAAGGAATATAAAAAAGCAACTGAAAATATGCAGCGTAGCTACTCGAAGAAAGCTTTTCCGTGGGATAATGCATGCATTGAATCCTTTCATTCTGTTATCAAACGTGAATGGCTCAATCGCTTTAAAATCCGAGATTATAAGCAAGCATACCAGTTGATTTTTGAATATCTGGAAGCTTTCTACAATACGAAACGAATTCATAGCCATTGCAACTATATGTCGCCAAACGAATTCGAACAAGTGTATGAAAGAACGAACACTGAGGCTGAGCTTCTGGCAGGTTAAAATGGGGAGAAATTTCTCATTTTAACTTGTACTAAATCTTGACATAGGACCACCTTGAATCCCGGAAAGCAGAGCTTGAAGAACTCATTCTTGCGCTCGCTGCTCCCTATCAGCAGGAATTTGCCATTCTTCAAACCGCTCCTGGTATCAGCAGTGACTTCACTGCCATCGGAATTATTTCCGAAATCGGTACCAATATGGAGGCTTTTCCTTCGGCGAAACACTTATGCTCATGGGCTGGTCTTACTCCGACCAACAATGAAAGCGCAGGGAAGAAAAAATCTGTCCGGGTCTCCAAAGCCGGATGCTATATCAAGCCGCTTTTAGTACAGTGCGCAAACGCTGTTGTTAAAAGCTCAAAGCATCCTGAAATGCGTAACCGTTATCTCCGTCTCAAAAAGCGTCGCGGTCACAAGAAAGCAATCATTGCCATAGCAAGAATGCTTCTTACCGCATTATACCACATGTTGAAAAACGGTGAAAACTATAATGCAGAACTTTACAGGAAATCAGACCTGCCTCCAGTTGACCGTGAAATTACGGTAGAACAGGCAATCCTTATCGCAAGAAATCAGGGTTATAAAATCAAGTCAGCAACCGCATAACCTTAACTTCTCAATATTCAATTTTTAAAGCAGCCACCGAAAGATGGCTTATTTGTCGTGTGCTTAAGGTAATGGATACCCTCTACTTCTCATTTTCAATCTTATCACCTCTGATCTCTATTGTAGAATAAGAGTGGCTTCGTTTGTATCAAGTTTTCTTACAAAGTTCTAACAAAAATGTAAGAAGTGCAGAACGCTTTTCAGTTCTGCACTTCATGAATCAGACAGTTAATGTGAAAAGAAAGGGAAATGGCTGTGCCATGTTCCGACGACTCCGCCGTAATGCCAATGCCCAGCTTTTCACAGAGCCGTTTGCACAGATACAGACCAATGCCCGTGGACTGCTGAATCAGACGACCATTCTGACCGGTAAATCCCTTTTCAAAGATACGGGGCAGATCGGACGCAGCAATCCCGATTCCATTGTCCTCCACGACAAGGACAACCTGATCCTGCCGTTTATGAGTAGAAATGCGGAGAACCGGCTGCTTCGTACGATACTTGACCGCATTGACAATCAGTTGATTTAGGATAAAACGCACCCACTTTTCATCTGAATAAACCGTATCCTGCATTTCCTCCACTTCCAGGCGCATACCACTTTGGAGCAGCAGATATTTATTATCTGCAATCGCCTGATGCACCACTTGGGACAGTGCCATTTCCCGGACAGAATAATCTTTCTCTGTATGCTCACTGCGGGCGTAATAAAGAGCTTGTTCGGTAAAGCGGTTGGTCTTTTCCAGTTCCAGCAGAAGTTCTTTTGTCCAGTTCGTCCGATGGTTTTCACATAGGAGTTTCATGGCAGTAATGGGCGTTTTGATTTCGTGAATCCATTGTTCAATGTATTCCTTGTACTCCAGGCGTTCCCGCTCGACCTCCCCAATCTGCTCCAACATGGATTTTCCAGCCATTTTCAAAAGCTGATAGTAAACCTGATCCTCGGCCTGTTCCGGCAGCTCCATCACTTCGGAAATGAGGTATCTTTCGGAAAGCTGCTCCGCCATATCCAGAAGTTTTTTCATCTGCCGCTTCCGTTTCCAGTAAGTGAGGACAAGTCCCGTCAGCAAAATCAATGCCCATACAATCAGGATCAATACTACTGCGGAAACCGAATTGCCGCACACCAGCAAAAATACAGTGAGTGCAGCCATACAAACAAGGTTCGTCAGCAGAAATGGTAGCCTGTTTTTCCAATATCGTCTGCTGTTCATATCGTGTACCCCTGTCGGTGCTTTGTCTTGATAAAATCCGTCAGGCCAATGCTCGCCAGTTTTTCCCGTATGCGGTTGATATTGACACTCAAAGCATTGTCATCCACATATAGCTGATTGTCCCACAAATACTCAATAATATCTCCACGAGAACAGATTTTCCCTCCATTCTTGAAAAGGTAATAGAGAATTTTTAATTCGTTTTTGGTAAGTTCTATGCTCTGTCCATTATAGTCCAAACTGCTGGATTCCAAATGTAGCACCGCATCTCCATAGACGATCTGTTCCTGCTGCTGTGCGGGATAAGCTTTTTTCAGTAGGGAAGCGATTTTCGCAAGTAGGATTGCTGTGTTATAGGGCTTCGTGATAAAAGCATCGCCACCCAGCATAATGCTGTTTAATTCATCCATATCTGTATTACAGCTCGTTACAAAAATGATTGGAACCGCGGAGAAGGTACGGATTTTAGAGCATAAAGCAAAGCCATTCTCTCCGGGCAACTTAATGTCCAACAAAATCAGATGTGGCTTTTCATCCTGAATCTGTTCTGTCACAGCAGAAAAATCCTTTACGCCAACCGTTGCATATCCATTTCCGTTCAATAATGTTTGCAATTCTCCCTGTATCACAGGATCATCTTCAATTATCATAATTTTATATCGTTTCATGCTTTCTGCACCTTCCTTGTTTTGTCCGGCCATCAATCGGCTTTTCTGCAGTTTTGGGAATCAGCCAAACACCGGCCATCTTCACAGCGCCGGAGATACGCCCACCGGCACAATAATAATTTACTCTACGAGGTGTCACGCCCCACTTCTCGGCGGCCTCTTTCAATGTCATATAGTCCATTTCGCACCTCCACAGAGTACATTATAGTTCTCTTTCTCGAACAATGCAAGAAACGGAATGTGAATTATAAACTTCAACCAACCTGCATATAGCAACATTCCACAGGCAAAGTATGAATTATACAATGTAACTGGGTGATGTTATATGGCGAAAGTTGAAGATTGTCCCGGTTTTGAAACCTTCGGCGCAGATGTCAAAGCCGCACGAGAGGCAAAGCGTCTGGCACGAAAAACATTGGCAGAAATGGTTGGGATTGAATGGCGGTATCTTGCCAACATTGAGAATCAAGGTGCGATTCCGAGCCTGCCTGTGATGATCCAGTTGATTAAGGTCTGCGGACTTCCCGTGGAACGGTATTTTAACCCGGAGATCATGCGGGAAGAAAGCGAACAGCGGCAACGAGTCAGCCACAAGCTGAAGCTTTGCCCTGAAGAATACCTGCCGATTATCGAAGGTGCCATAGACGGGGCGCTCAAAATGGAACAGACTGCGAAGCAGAAGGAGGACGCATAATCGCGGCCTCCTTCTGGCGTTTCTATATCAAGTTTCCCGGCACTTTTCCCAAAGTTCCCGGCACCTCTGCTGGATTTCTCCGGTTTCTGTCACAGTCAGATCGCGGTCATTTCCGGTAATCTTATCTTCCAGAAAGTTGGCGTATGTATCCAGCAAGGCGTTTCGCAAATCCTCCGGAGTTTTCTGTATTTCGGCGCTGTACCAGTCATTCCGGTGAGGTTCCCATGCCATCAATGTATAACCGTGGCTGGTCTGCACCACCTCATACAGAGGATCATCATCCAGATATGCCTGAAACACTTCCAGAACCTTTTCAAAGGTCAGCATTTCCCACACCTCCCATTCAACTGCAAATCAGTTCCCTGATTAAAATTTCCTCAATCTGTGCCGTTAATGTGTTCATCAGTCCTACCCAGCGCATAGGATCACAGGCTTTCAGTTCCTCAGTGACACCCGCAGCCTCCATCATGTGAGGCAACATGGTGTCCACGCGCTCCTGCGCTGTCCAATCAATCTCTAACAGGTGCGGATACAGTTTCTCGCTCATCAGCAGTTGGTTGTAGAGAATAGGACGGTGTTCCTTCAGGTAGGACTTTCGCATCCTGCCGTACTTGCCGATAGAAGTTTCCGGCTGTTCAGAAAGTTTTAGGTTGGGTATATCATAATCTCCACAACGAATGTAAGTCAACTTACTCATATTCATGCTCCTTTGCTCCGTGATGATTAGACTGCTGCGCTGGCTGCTATGCTGCCTTTGCGCGGTTCTTCTTTTGGTAGCTGCCCGATAGTAGAAAAAACACCTTTTTTCATATCCTCAGCCCGGATCAGGGCTTTCTTAGCGTCCATTTCCGCTTTTTTCTTCGCCTTGATTTTGTCCTCATACCGTTTCTGTGCGCCGCTGGCTTTCCGCTTCAAATAATTCTGATGAAGCCTGTCCTTGCGTTCTTCTTTTTTCCGCAGTTCTTCCTGTTCCTCCGGGGTTAAAGGAACCGGCTGTAAGGATGGTGGGATATAGCGTCCTAAAAAATTGAAGTAGATTTCAATTTCCTGCGTAGTGTCCTGACTGCCTTTTCGGGCGCGTTCGTGGACAAGGATTTTCTCTACAAACTCGTTGAGCATGGTGTTTGTCAGCGTGTCAAAATTCTCGTACTTATCAATCAGGGCTATAAATTTCTCTGCTGATTTCTGGCTCTGCTCATAGCCGGTAACAGCCTTTTCCAACTCCGCAATTTCAATCTCAAGTGCGTCCTGCTCTTTGGCATACTGTGCATCAAGCGCCTTATATCGTGTATCCGGCAGCTTGCCGAGGGCGTTATCCTCATAGATTTTGCAAATCAGTTTTTCCAGTTCTCCGGCTCTCTTTTGGGCAGTAGCCAGATGCCTGCGCTTTTTCGATATATCGGCACTCTGTTGAGCAACCTGCGTCTCCTGAACAGTGTGAATAAATTCCGTCCGGTCATTTCTCGAATATTCAGCGATAGCCCGGAGTGTGTCGGAAACCAATGTCAGAACAGCACTCTCATTGATACGGTGTTGTGTAAGGCATAGTGTCCCACACGGAACTTTGGTATAATTGGAACAGGTATATTGAGAAATCCGCTTGCCATTGTTGGTGCGGTGGACATACATCTTGCCGCCACAATCGGCACAATAGAGTAAGCCTGTGAGGGGAGCTGCTTCGCCCCAGCCGTTTGGATAACGCCGTACATTGCTGCGGATTTTCTGCACCAGATCAAAGGTCTGCTGGTCGATAATGGCTTCATGGGTATTCTCAAAGATCGTCCACTCGTCCTCAGAAACATAGTGGCTTTTCTTGTCCTTAAAGTGCTTGCGGGTCTTGAAATTGATGGTGTGCCCCAAATACTCTCGTTTTTTCAAAATGTTCACGATGGTAGATGATCCCCATCCATAGGGGTCTTTGACCGGCTTTGAACGGTTCACACCCTCGTTGAAGCGGGCAAGGTGTACGACGGGAATTTCAATCCGATCTGCGGATAATTTGCAGGCAATCTGATAAGGCCCATATCCCTCCAGCGTGAGGGAGAAGATACGGCGTACCACTTCGGCGGCTTCCTCATCTACCAGCCAATGCTCCCGTTTTTCGTCCCATAAGTAGCCGTAAATCACAGTGCCGGTCAGGTGCTTGCCGCTCATACCTTTTGCCTTAAACACAGAACGGATTTTCCTGCTGGTATCACGGGCGTAAAATTCATTCATGATGTTGCGGAATGGGGTAAAATCGTCATCGCCTTTCAGACTGTCCACACCGTCGTTGATGGCGATCAGACGAACACCGCGTTGCCGCAAAACCTCCATGACCTGACCGACCTTCAGATAGTCGCGCCCCAACCGGCTCATGTCCTTGATGACGATTGCCTCTACACGCCCTGCCTCCACTTCCTCCATCATCGCCAAAAATCCGGGGCGGTCAAAACGGGTGCCTGAGATACCATCATCGGTAAAGTGCGTAGGGTTTGGCAGCCCATTCCGGCGGGCAAAATCCTCTAACATCTGTTTTTGGTTGGATATGGAATTGCTCTCGCCCTGTAACTCGTCGTCCCGGCTCAGGCGCTCGTACAGTGGGGTAATTTTTTCATTTCTCATGGCTGTACCTCCTGAAACAAAAATGCTCTAAGTGATTGCTTCACTAACCATGACAAAATCATGATTAAGAAGTCACTTAGAGCATATATCACCGGCGGCCAGCTTATATTTCTTATACTGGCGCACCGCAAAGTGGTTTGGCTTCTCGGTTTCCAGTGCATCAAACATCAGATCCACGGGGTTTTTGAACTCCTCGTCATCCTCCCGGACCTCCATGGCGTTGATGAACTCAATGAGGGTGGAGAAGTTTTGCTCCTCCACCGGAGCTTCATAGTGGATATATCCGATCAACGCGCAATACAGCAATGTTTCCGCCTTGACCCAGAAATCATCTCCGGCCTTGCCCTCGCCTTTTGTATTAGCGATCAGCGTTGTCACCAGCTTCAAAATATCCTTTTCCGAGTGGATGTATGCAAAGGGGTTATAGTGCATGGACTTCTTGAAGTTGATGGTATTTAGGACCTTGATTCGGTACGGCTCATAAATGACCTTGCCGTGCTTATCCTTCATGGGCTTTCCGTCCTTCCCCAGCTTGGGTGCGCCCCTTTGGAGCATTTTTCCACACTCCACCAGAATTGTTCCTTTCGGGTCAGTGACCACGTAGGAACTGTGACATTGTAAAAGGTTGGGTTTAAGCCAAAATCTCGTCTTACCGCTGCCGGAACCGCCGACCACAAGCACATTTTTGTTTCTGGCATTTGCCGGATTCTTCGGGCGATTGCCCATCATCAGCCGCTCCGTCCGGGTCAGAATCACATTGTTTGCAAACACTGGATCTTCAAACGGTTCGATGTCTTTCTGCGTACCCCACCGGGCAGAGCCATACTCCATACCATGACGATATTTCTTGGCATTTTTGCCTTTCAGATACACAGCAAGCCGCAGACCCGCTCCGCAGCACACACCAATCAGCAAATCCAGCGGATGCAGACTTGGCATCGGGTTGGAAAATGCTGCACCCAGGGCAGAAAGAAAGCCGAGGAGCTTTTCAGACATGTCTGCGCCCTCGGCAATTCTCCACGCTTCTCCCAGATTGGTACATACAAGACCGGCAATGAAGTACGGCAGGTTCAGGATCAGCAGCTTCTTGGTCTTATTACTCATAGATCACGCTCCTGACTTTTGTGACGAACCTTATCCGGCAGAATTGCAGCCACCAGTTCTTTGAGCTTGTTAAGCTGCTCCAGAACACTCGGTTTTTCCTTTGCTTTCAGCTTTCGGTTGGTGAATTCCTCAAAAGCGGAAGTCAGTGCATCCGCATCCTTCGCCTTAAAGAACACCGTGTACTTGGGTGGAATCACATTTTGGTCTTTCGTAATGGCATAATCCACACCGTATTTCCGCGCCACCTGTTCAAAGCCTTTCAAATCCGTTTTCTCAATGGGGATACTGCTGACTCCCTGATTCTGACCGATCAGTTCTTTGATGCTCTGCTTTCCAAGCGGCATCTGCGCTGATTTCTGAGCCGCCTTTGCCTGATGGTGCCGTTTCCACGCATTATAGCCATTCACGATAGTGCGAAATGTCAGTTTCGTGGTACTGATTGCCAGATTGACGGTACGATTTTCAACTTCTTCCTGCATGAATCTCCGCCTCCTTCCTTACAAACTGTCCCGGTCCGGTGCCGGTTTACTCTTTTCTTGGGGCTTTGCAGCCTTTTCCTCCATCTTCTTCACCATGTCATCCGGAACCGGAATCGCCATGATGCTGCGCCCCATACGAACGAACATCTGGGGCTGATGGAACTGCTCCTCAAATTTCTGCATCTGCTCCGAAGTCAGAGAACCAAAGTCATCCTCTGTCAGCCCTACCACCAGAAAATCACCGGCATAAATGTCCTGCATATCCCCGTCTTCGGTGTAAATCGCACGGTTCAGCGGCAGACCATTGATTTTGCCGGATTCATTCAGAATAATGGCCACTTCATCCTCAAATGGATAGGTGACTTCAATATCGCCGCCGACCATGGCCTGCAAATCTTCCAGCTCCGTGCCAACACTGATTTTCTTCGGATAGACATTGGGCTGTACCAGCAGCACATCCATTGTCCTGGTCTCTGCCAATTCATGTTCTCCCACGGTCTTGAAATCCACACCGGTGAAATCGCCGGAATCCAGAACATAGTCCTGATTGTTCCACGCCTGCGTCACCATGCGTTCCGCATCTTCCTGTGAGGCAGCTTCCACGGAAACCTTTCTCTGGAGAGTCTCTGTAATCTCCACATCAAATTTCTTCATAGGCACCTCCTTAGATCAGGCGCAGTGCCGGAACCAACTCGCCGCCAATGGAAACCACCGTCAGGTTCTCGTTCACATAGTCGATGGTGCGTTCCAGCGTAAACAGATTGATGCTGCATTCGTTGCCGTTCTGGTCGATTTCCGAAACCTCCGCAGCTCCCAACAGATAGCGGGTTCTGTCAGTCTCGATCACATCGCTCTTATCATAATGGAGAAGCAGTTCCCCATCTGCCACCAGATCAGCCTCCATCTCATCGTAAACATCCTCAAAGATGTCTCGACTGCCATCCTCGGTCAGGAGTTCGCCGCCAGCCCCCGGCAGGATCACCATCACAATGCGCTCCTTCGGGTGATCTTCACGGATTGCCTCCAGCATCAGCCAGTTATGAAGCATCGCAATGGACTTCTCAAACATGGGATCATCCATCGGATTGGGCTGCGATGCACCGTGCGGGCAGTTCTTGCAATCCATGCTGCACACTGCGTTGTTCTGATTCTTCTTAAAGTTCATCATCATAAAAATCTCCTTCTCATCGTTCCATATCTCGTTGTTTACTTCGCTGCCATTTTTCCAGCAGCCGGATAATCGTGTCCTGCATCTGCTTCGGCGTATAGGATTTCGGGAAATACTTCCGAAGAACCTCGTTTTTAATCGTCACATGGTCAAGCTCATCCTTTTTGATTTCATTCATCACTTCACACATGGCATCCAACGTGCAGCCGCCCTCCTGTGAGAGCTTCTTCAGCCGCTGTGCCTGCGACAGGGATGGAGATGCCTGTGCATAGTCCATTGCCTCCAGAAATTCCTTCTGTTCAGACGGTTTCAGGTAAGACAACTCCACCGCCGGATTAAAGGCGATTTTCTTCTCATCCACCATATCCAAAATTTCAGGAATCAGGTTGGTAAGGCGGATATAGCGTTTAACCGTATCCTTACTCATTCCAACAGCTTCACCAATAATCTCCGTAGACAACTTCGGTGCAAATTGCTCCGAAGTCAAATCTTTTCTCTGACCCTGATGTTTCATCGCCTCCAACTTCATCTTGTAGGAAAACGCTCTCTCGCTGGGAAGAATATTCTCCCGCTGCAAGTTGCTGTCCACCATAAAGATGATTGCTGCATCATCGTCCATTTCCTTGACGATGACCGGCACAGTCTCCAAACCTGCCAGCTGCGCCGCATGAAGTCTGCGGTGTCCTGAAAGAATTTCAAATCCGCCTTCCGGGTCAGGTCGGACAATCAGTGGTGATACCACACCGATCTGCTTGATGCTCTCTACGGTCTGTTCCATCAGCTCGTCATCCAGCACCTTAAAGGGATGCCCTTCAAAAGGATGCAGGTCAGAAAGCGGCATCTCCGTCCGCTTCTCCTTAGCCGCAGCGTCGGCAGCTGAGCCACTGCGGTTTTCTGTTGTAATACTGGTTTTTGCTTTTGCCATTCAGCTTCTTAACCTCCTTCCAGCGGTGATAGATGTCATTCTTACCTGCGAAAAACGCCTTTTTTGCCTTGCACTTCATAGATCAAGTACCTCCTTAACGACCTGCTGTTTTTCTTTTCCAATGCTCTTTCTGCGGTCCTCTCCGCTGATTCGCACCGGCGTACACATTTCCAGAATCCTGCTGTAAATCCGGGCGTATGCCACATCCTGCGGATTGCGGATTTCTGCAATTTTCAGATTGGTTGTGATAATGACCGGAAGCCCGGACTTATACCGCTCATCAATGACAGCGTAGACCTGCTCCAGCGCATATTCGGTGCTGCGCTCAATTCCCAGATCATCCAGAATCAGCAAAGAATAGTTGGAAAACGAAGCGATATACCGGTATCGTTCTTCCGAATACATGGCACCCATCTGGTTCAGGATTTTGGAGAAGTTCGTCATCAAAACCGGAATGCCCTGATCCAGCAGCGCATTTGCTATACATGCCGCCACAAAGGACTTTCCGGTTCCGACATCTCCCCATAACAAAAGGCCAAGGTTTTCAGCCTTGACCTTTTTCCACTGCTCCACATAACGTTTTGCCATCTGGATGTCCTTGTTGTCTTCTGCAACGCCAAAATTCCATTCCAGAAGATGCTTTTCCTGAATCCCAGTTGCTTTCAGCTGCCTGATTTTACGCTGCCGCTCCACCAGTTCATCCTGGCGTTTCTTTTCCGCCATCGCTTCCTGCTGGCATCTGCAAAGGCAGGGAACAATCTTGTCTCTGCCCCAGAGCTTTACCCTGCACTGCACCGGAGTATGACAGTTCCGGCAATACAGCAGTCCGTCCACGCCCTGGTATTCCTGCTCTCCGGGTTCTTTCGGCGTAAAGAGCGAATCCAACGCCGCATTCAATACTTCAGGCACCATGTCGCTCATAGGCTGTCTCCTTCCTCAAATGTGTAGTCTGCCGGGTTATACTTCGGCTTTTCTCTCTTTGCCCAGCTCCGGATTGTGGCAAGGTGATTTTTGTAGCTCCTGCCGGTGGAAGCCATATACTCAGAGAGCCGTTCCACCCGCATCTGATAATCTCCTGGGAACTCCTGCCGGAGCTTGCCGTATTCCGTGTCAGAAAGAAGGACATTTTCGTATGAGCCATACCGGTGCTGGATTTCCTTCTTCTCTCTTTTATTGATTGTTTCAGTACTTGTTCTATTAGTACTTAATTGCGCGGGATTTTCCGTAACCGGTGTGTCCGTATCCGGATTTACCGTATACGGCTTTTCCGTACACGGTGATTCCGAACACGGCTTTTTCCTTGGCATCTCATAGATCACATACTCCGCTCTGCCCATCCGACCGTTACTCTCACGCTGCTGGTTCCTTTCCAGATATCCAAGACGTTCCAGTTCTTTCAGAGCTGTAAGCACCCCATCTACGCCATCCGGTGTAATCGAAGATAATCCCCGTACCGAATAGTTCCATGTGTCCGGTAAACTAAGCAGCATAGAGAGAAGTCCTTTTCCTTTCAGGCTGAGACCCTGATCCCGCAGGTGGTAATTGCACATCGTTGTGTAATTGCTGTTTTTCTCAACCCTGAATACCGGCATGGTGCTCACCATCCTTTTTCGCAGGCTCCGTTTTTTTCTTCGGACATTTGCGCGAACGATCTTCGCTGTCCTCCCGTCGATGGTATTTGCCGGTATCCTGCATCATGCGTTCAAACGCCTGAAGGCGTCCCTCTGTAAAAAGCCTCATTCGATCACACCCCATTTCTTAAACAACTTGAAGAGATGATTCTTTCCCTTGCAGGTCACTCTCGTCTGCTGCACCAGTTTTCCGCTTCTGCCGTAGCAATCCCGGACAATAAAATAGCCCCTTGCAGATTTGTCTGCAAAAGGCATCAGCCAGCCGCTTGGACTGCGGTACAGATAGCGGTGATCCAGTAAGAGAGCTACTGCCGTCTTCTCTGGGATTCCGATTTCCTTACAGAAATTCCGGATGCAGGTGCAATCTTCCGAATTTACAAAGGTGTCGAAGTAGTCTGCCTTGGGCTGTGCCGCATCCAGCTGTTTGCGGATACCCTCAAGCTGCTCTCTCTCGGCTACAAGCTCCTGTGCCAGTGTGTAGATGACCTCCGGATGCTGAATCACCTGATCCAAAATGGAATCGCTCATATACACACCATGCTTGCGAATGGACGGGAGAACTTCATCAAACACCCAGTGTTCAAATCGTTCTGCCGATGGCAGCTTGCTGTGAACGATCAGCCGGTAAACATCGCCTTCTGTGATAAAGGAGATTTCAACGACCTGCTCTCCAGCATCTCCATACTGATTCACCTTCTGAACGACCCCCTCGCGTTTCGTTAGGGGGCCTCTGCAATGGCGTTTCACTGCGGCGTAGGGATTCACATACCCCAACGCTTTCGCCACATCGCTTGCACAGAAGAAGGTCTTGCCCGCCTCTTGCAACACGCGGATCGAACCAAACTCCTGGTTCTCAAACACCTCCATCATCTGCCTTGACTGTCCGCCATGACTGCCCACATCGGTGTCATGGGTCTTCTGATTGAAATCCGTCATACCTGTTACCTCCTGCTCAAATTTGTCTCGCCGGATTTCGGGCGAAAAAAATAGAGCCTCGACCCATTCTCGTTTTCAAAGAATGAGCCAAGGCTCTATGTAACAGGATACCTGATATTAAATTTTTGCAGAATTCGTCAGAACTCGCCAAACGAACCTAACACTGTTTTTCATTCCGTTTCAGCCGGATTTTTGCCGAAAATCTGTCAAGGATATGGGGCTAATTTCCCCTCCAAAATGGCCTTCTGTAAACCCATTTTCCCACCCATTAGGCTCAAAAATAGGCCGTAAACCCATGGTAAACCCATCAAAATGGGTTAATTTGAAGTCAAATTTCCTCAAATTTCACCATCGGAATCAGGCGATTTCAGGCATAGAAAAAGCCCGGAAAATGGCGTATTTCCGGGCTTTTTTAGCATTATTAAGCTGTAGATTATCGCTTGCTGAACTGCGGAGCGCGACGAGCGGCTTTGAGGCCGTATTTCTTACGCTCCTTCATACGAGGATCGCGGGTCAGGAAGCCAGCCTTCTTCAGCACAGGACGGTTCTCGTCGCTCTGCTGCAGCAGGGCGCGGCTCAGGCCGTGACGGATAGCGCCAGCCTGACCGGAAACACCGCCGCCGGAAACGCGGACGACGACGTCATACTTGCCCTCCAGGCCCAGCAGGACCAGCGGAGAACGGACGATCAGCTTCAGGGTCTCCAGACCGAAGTAGTTGTCGATATCACGATCGTTGATGGTGATCTTACCGGTGCCGGTGTAAACGCGAACGCGGGCAACGGAATCCTTACGACGACCAGTGCCGTAGAAATAAGGTTTGGTTTCGTACATATTCGATTGCCTCCTTCTTAGAACTCGATCTTCTCGGGCTTCTGAGCAGCGTGAGCGTGCTCGGCACCCTGGTAGCAGTGCAGGCGGGTCAGAGCCTTATCACCGATGGTGTTGGAAGGGATCATGCCCTTGATAGCGTAGGTCATAGCCAGATCGCTGTTCTCAGCCATCAGCTTGCTGTACTGGACCTTCTTCAGGCCGCCGATGTACTTGCTGTGGGTGATGTGGAACTTCTGCTCGGCCTTCTTGCCGGTCAGAACAGCCTTGTCGCAGTTGATGACAACCACGAAATCGCCGCAGTCCACGTTGGGGGTGTAATCGACCTTCTGCTTGCCGCGCAGCAGAACAGCGGCCTCAGCAGCGACGTGGCCCAGGCTCTTGCCGGTAGCGTCGAGCAGGTACCACTTACGCTCGACTTCAGCGGGCTTTACGAGAGTAGTGCTCATATCTATTTCCTCCTGATAAGCTTTTTGTACGTTTCAGGCACCCTTTTGGGGCGCGAGTGTCAGTATACAACACAAAAACGCGCCTGTCAACATGATTTTTGGATTTTTTCGGTGGAAATTTTTGAACCTCTCAAAATCGCTTGTTTTCTCTCAAATCCTCCCGATTTCTAAATTCCGATTTTTGTAAAAGTTTTTTGCCCGCCCCGGCATATTTTTGCCATTTGCCCGCTACAAATCCCGCTGCGGTTGTGGTATACTATAAAGGATATGGGCGGTGCACCGCCGCCCTTGCCAACACAAGGAGAATACATCCATGCCAAATGAGATCGACCGCACTTCTTCGGCGCAGCGTCGCAGTTCCAGGCTGCTGACGGCGATGGCCATTTTCATCTGTCTGGGCATCGCAGCCTACATGGTGCTCACCCTGCTGGTGAACCGGCAGACCCCCGCGACACCCGACACCCACTATACCGGCACGAACGGCATCTCTGTCTACTACGACAGCAGCGTGTGGAGCGTGTGCCGCATGACCGAGGACGCAACCCTCGGCACCGTGCTGGAGCTTGCCACCGCCGACACGGCAGACAGCGGGGATTATCAGGCCGTGCTGTTGCAGCGGGGCACCGCCGACAGCTACGAAAGCTTTATCGAGGACTCGGAAGCCGACCTCAAGCAGGCCTACGGCGTCATCAAACCCCGCAAGGTCAACCTGACCGTGGAGGGCGCAGCAGTGGAAGCGGTGCGCTGTGATATCCGCACCTACTACGCCGTGCTGGCCACCATCACCTATGACAGCGGCGATGTGGTCTATGTCTCGGCGCTGACAAAGCTGGCGTCCATCAGCGATGTGGTCAATCTGGTAGAAAGCGTGAGCCTGTCATGAGTGATCTTCGTGCAATGCAGCGGCTTTGCGGTTTAATGCGCAAGGCCGTACAGGACTATGAAATGATCGCCCCCGGCGATAAAGTGATGGTGCAGACGCCTGTATACAATTGTTTTTTCTCCTCTATCCGTAATAACGGGTGCGAGATGATTGCCAATCCTTTAGTATATAGAAACAAAGGGTATCAGATTGACTTTGATGATTTGGAGAGGAAAGCTTCCGATCCGAAGATAAAACTCATGTTGTTATGTAATCCGCATAATCCTGTCGGAAGAGTATGGAGTAAGCAGGAATTAAGGCAGATAGGTGAGATTTGTATTCGGAATAATGTGTTTGTGATCGCTGATGAAATTCATTGTGAATTGGTTTTTCTGGGGCATGAATATACTCCTTTCGCTTCTATATCAGAAGAGTTTCTTGTGAATTCGGTAACCTTTGTTTCGCCTAGCAAGGCTTTCAATCTGGCAGGGCTTCAGATAGCCAATATTATTTCTGCAGATGCAAATGTACGGGTGAGGATAGATAAAGCGATTAATATAAATGAAGTATGTGATGTGAATCCTTTCGGAGTGGAGGCGTTGATGG
>OISD01000279.1_pt1 | contig 16020 bp, 9 predicted proteins | sample 1586421 | NCBI WGS metagenome assembly OISD01 (sample SAMN02675044, study PRJEB24791) | human gut metagenome, SKBSTL002 | isolation source: stool | host: Homo sapiens | place: USA | reverse complement strand
TCTGGAAAGATTGCGAATCAAATCTTTTAGCTGCCTTGCTGTCTTTATCATAAAAGCACCTCCAAATACTGCCGTAAAATTTTTTCAACCCGGAACATACCGGCATACCGCATCAAAGTCCGCAGATCCTTGTCCTTTCTTCTGGCATACATCTTCAGCGCACCTTGAAACGTCTGTATTTCCATGCTGTTCCGGCTGCGGAGCAGATCGCAGATGGTGCGCTCCATATCATAGACAGGAACCGTATGCCCAAAAGGTGTTTGGCCAGTTGTCAGCCCTACCTCATATAGTTCTGGTTTGATGGTGTAAATAGAAAGGCCCTCTGCCTTTAAGCGAGTGGTGCTGTACCCTCTGCGCACCGTGATAGCGTATGGAGATGGTTCCCGGTCTGTCAGGTCATGGAAAAATAGCGCCGATTCATGGGAAAATACTGCCTGACCACACCGCAGATGTAACAGAAACATCGCATCAATCCAGGTGTCCTCGGAGACATAAATTCCGTGAGCAACCTGCTGAAGATTTTTCTCTTTGACATATTCATAAAAAATGGGTTTTACAATTCCGCTGGCGATTACCTGTGCAGTTTGCAGCATCCCATCATGCTCGGTCAGAAGTCTGTCTAACTGCTCAAACCGTTCTGATTTGGTCACATTCATCACTTCCTTTCGTGCTACCATTATACACGAATGTAGCACAAAAGTAAATATAGTAATTTAACAGACACTGTCTGGCATTTTTGTGACCGCGCATTTTATCAATAAACCAAATCTTGAATGGCAAACTTCAAGTCCTGCACCTTGCCCAGCAGCCAGATGGCAGCCATCGGCAGACCGTAGGGACTAATAAGAAATGCCATCACCAGCAGGATAATGCCGTTTTGCAGGGAACAGGTAATAAGCACAGCCACGCCCAGCAGAGCGATTACCATGCTGATAAGCCCCAGCACCAGGCCGGAGATATAGACGATCCCCACACAAATCCATACAAACAAGGTCAACGCCAGAATTACCGGAGCCGCTAAAATCTTCACCAGCAGTTTCAGAATAAACCAAATCACCTTCATGTTTCTTCCTCCTCCCATTGTTTCCGAAAGCTCTGGCAAAGAAGTTCCGCCTGTTTTTCATCTTCTTCCGTGACTTCCCGGCGGCCTTTGGTTCGCTTCATCACCTCGTAGCCGCTGTAATCGGAAAGCAGCACTTCAAACAGCTCGTCCGGTGTCCGGCTGAGAAGTCCGTCCACACAATAGCGGGAATCCCCATTCCACGTTACACGGAGATACCCATTCCTGCAAGGAAGAACTTCTTCCTCCAGATCACAGGACAGATAATCCTGAAATATCTCCAGCACTTTTTCAAAAGTTTTCATCTATTCTCAACTCCTTTGCGGCAATCTGTTTTCTATCCATATTATCCTGCCGGTACAGCCAAAAGGCAAGGATACGGGCAAAAAGAAAAAGCGGAGGAAGGTGCGGCGAAGAAACGCCGTTCCTCCCTCCGCAAATGGAGTATCTATCCCTGTTATGAAAGTTTGGAGAGTTGGGTAAGGATTTCCTTCACACCCTCCCACAGTTGTTCCTGCCGCTGGGATATATCCTCCAAGTCAGCATTATAAACCCGCCCGGTCTCATGCACTTTGCGGGTCAGCTGGTTCAAGTTGTTGCTGCTTCGGCGCATCAGGGAGACCAACTCCTTCAGCTCTGGCAGTTCCAGCTTGACCACATAACCATCCAGCGCCATTTTCCGCAGATAAGCGCTCAAATTCTCTGTCCCGTATTGCTGCATCTTTTGATGGATCAGTTCCAGTTCTTCTGCGGACACCCAAAACAGAACCGGCACATCCCGCTTGCGCTTTGCCATGGTTATCGCTCCAGCTCCCGTTTTTTCGGGGCGGCAGACTTATTGGCGGGCAGCTCCTGTTTGAGCTTATCCCGTACTGAGGGACGGGACGGTTCCAGTTTTTCTCTCTGGGTACGGCTGCGCTGCTGTTCTTCACGCACCAGATCAATAAAACCATCCAGCACAGCAGGGTGGCTGTTTAAGGCATAACCACAACGGACGGTTTCGGGATTATCATTAGGAATGGTCTTGGCCCATTCTTTGTTGCGTTGGGAGTAGCGCCCATCCCAGTCCTGAAGCTGGATCGTGTTAGACAGAACCATAGATACACGCTCCATGCCATAGGTCTCGATCACACCCTTTGCCGCATCGTGGCTGAGATACATTCCGTCGAAGTGTTCCCGCACCGCCGCTTCAATGGACTCCTTGCATTGGAGATTTACATTGTTGGAAGCTCGGTACTGCTCCAGCTCCCCATGTTCTCTCGCATAGGCAGCTGAATGGGGATAGATTGGTGTTGTTCGCAGTTCCTCTTTAGCTCTGCACACATCGTCGGCACGGTTCTCAATGCTGTCCCGGATCATATCCATATAGCCGGTCTCCAGCTTTTCAAAATAACGGTACACATCCGCCAGCGGCGAGGGAGATTCCAAAAGCGCCTGGGCCTGTGCGTCGGTCAGCTCCAGCTCCTCCATCGCCATCACAATATCCTCACGGACAGTATATTCATAGGTGTGGTGCAGGATTTCTTCCGGGGGCTGGCTTTTCAGCCAGTCCCTATATTTTTCCTGCTCAGTGGCCATCTTTTCATAAAGGGCTGTATTCAGATTATTGGTATTCATGTTATCGCACCTCCTCATGCTGTTTTGGTTTCTTGTCTGTACTGCGGGGCGTCGCCGGACGTTTCAGATGATCCAGCACCGAAGGCCGTGCGCTTTTGGCAACAACAGCCTCGGCGTGTGCCTGTCCCTTTCCGTCGATGTTGAGCAGGGTATCCAGCTCCACCAGACGGGCGTTTTTGCTTCTCAGTTCTTCTTCATAAAGGAATGGCTTTCCGACTTCCTCCTTTGCGGCAGCCTGCTGCTGATAGAGGTTATCCAGCTGGGCCTTTGCCGCCTCCAGACGCTGCGGCATCTGGGCGAGGGCATTGTCGATACGGGTAAGATTTCCGCGAGGGTCTGTACCAAGGGTTGCCCGGTGGGTCATCTGTCCTTTCAGCAGGAGCGTATACTCCTGTTTCCAAGCGGAAAATTCCACGGATATGGCATATCCCCGGTAGCTGCCGATCTGCACCGGATCGGAGGTTTTGACCTCCTTGCAGGCATCCAAAAGGGCTGCACCGGCGTTCTCCTTATCGGTCAGCAGATCGCCACGGATTTCCATACCAGCAAAACCGTCCTCCGGGTGCGGGTGCGCTGCCAAAACCTCCAGATCGGATTCAAAGCCCTTGATAAAGCCTTTGTGCTTTTCAATCTCCTCCGGGAAGTATTTGAGCAGCTGGTCCTCCAGACGATATTGCTTGCTCTGGTGGTCGGCTTTCATCAGCTTCAGGCGGGATACCTCCACATCCAAATCCATGCGCTCTTTGATACGTGGGTCTCCGGCACACAAAGCCTTGATCTCTGCAAAACTGAGGGCGGTTTCATCCACATCATCGCAGGAGCGCACCGGCGATTTAGAAGTCATGATCTGACTAATGAATTTTTGCTTATTCTCCACCGTCTGCCAGAGGTATGCGTCAAAGGTTCCTTCGGTCACATAGCGGTACACATGGACAAGAGGATTCTGGTTACCCTGGCGCTCGATACGGCCCTTGCGCTGGGCAAGGTCTCCCGGTCTCCACGGACAGTCCAGGTCATGAAGTGCCACCAGACGGTCCTGCACATTGGTGCCTGCGCCCATCTTGGCGGTGCTGCCCAAAAGGACACGCACCTGACCGGTACGGACTTTAGAGAACAACTCCTTTTTCCGCACTTCGGTGTTGGCTTCATGGATAAAAGCGATCTGGTCGGCAGGCATCCCCTGAGCAATGAGTTTCTGACGAATATCGTCATATACCGTAAAGGTCGGTTCCTGCTCCGGCAGAGGCACGGCATCTTCCAGTGCGTGAAGCAGTGGATTATCCAGCGTTTTCGCCGCCTTGCTTGCAGTAGCTTTTGCCTGCGGTGTAGAAATGTCGCAGAACACCAGCTGGGTCAGCTTGTCAGCTTCGCCATCCCGCCAGATCTGCATGATGTTGTCCACGCACTGATTGACCTTTGTGCCAGGTTCATCCGGCAGCATCTGGTTGACGATCCTCTGGTCCAGTCCCAGCTTGCGGCCATCCGAGGTGATTTTGAGCATATTATCCACCGACGGGTCCACACTGCCTCTGTGTACTTCGGAAGCGCGCTCAGAGAGTGCCTTCACCATTTCCTGCTGATGTTCGGTAGGCTGCGCCACGATGTTGTGGTATTCCACCTCCGGGGTGGGCAGGTTCAGTTGGTCGGCGGTCTTGATGTCCGCCACTTCTTTGAACAGGTTCATCAGCTCCGGCAGATTAAAGAACTTGCTGAATCTCGTTCTTGCCCGGTAGCCGGTGCCTTCCGGTGCCAGCTCCAATGCTGTGACGGTCTCCCCAAATCGGGAAGCCCAGCAGTCGAAGTGGGTCATGTTCAGTTCTTGCAGGCGTTCATACTGAAGGTAACGCTGCATGGTGTAAAGCTCGGTCATGGAGTTGCTGACCGGGGTGCCGGTGGCAAAAATCACGCCACGGTTTCCGGTGATCTCATCCATATAGCGGCACTTGGCAAACATATCGGAGGATTTCTGCGCGTCCGATGTGGAAAGACCAGCCACATTCCGCATTTTTGTGTATAGAAACAATGTGCAGCACCTCTGCGGCTGCGAAGCAGTCCGCAGAGTAGTCTGCTTTGTTGTGATAGGTAACTTTTTGAAGTAATCTCCAAGTTTTCCCCCACCTCACGCCGGGCGTGCACCTTTCAGCGCACCCGGCGTACCATCAAATCGATTTACTTTCTTCCTTCAGATTTCAACACTGCTGTGTTCTCACGGACACAGAGTGGTTGTAAATTTCACAGTTTAAGTTTTTCGCGGTATTTCATGATTTTGCCTACCGTCTTTGCATCAAGTTCAGGCGGTATTGGACTGTTGTGAACCATGCGGTGGCATGGTTCACACAGCCAAACCAGATTTGGCACTTTATTGATTCTATCAAGTGGAAGCTTGTTTTTAACGTGGTGACAATGCTTTTGAAGCACGGGTGAGAAGGCATTTCCACAGCATTTACATTTTCCTTTGTCCCTGCTGTAAGCATACTCCCGGTTCATATAATACTCAAAATTCATCCTTCCCTTTGCGTATGCTGACATTGCAATATCGTTCGGGGAGTTAACGGATGGACGGTCACATGGCAGTGGCTTGTGCTTAGCACGATAGCTCACATACCGTCTGCGCCCTTCCACTGTATACGGCGTCATTTTCTGGTCAAATGGCTTGGGTTCATAGTGACTATGCGTGATGAACGCATAAGTTATACCAAACCATTTTCCTTCGACCCATACAGCAAATGTCTTACTGTCGTAGCCCTTGTGTCGGTCAGAAAGATTGCAAAGCACCTTCAGCGGCACCTGCATGGAGTTGTACCGTTTGGGGTACAGCTTTTTCCATACAGTCAGTGCAGCGTTGTTTACTCTGCGGTCTATCGCATGGTAGGCATGAGAGCAGATGGATGTCTGCAAGTACTGTGCCATACCCATAATGACAGAGTTGACGTACTGAATTTGCGCAGCCTGCACATTGACTTTTTGACAAAGTTCTATGCGGTGCACTTCTTCGAGCAGTTTCTTAATCTTCTTTCCTAACCGTTCCATATCCGGCAGCGGCTTTCCAACCAGATGTTTCGTCCATGTTGCCGGGTCAGGAGTTTTCCGTTTTCGTTCGGCCTTTACCACAAAGCCAAGAAAGTGTATACCGTTTGTCCGCAGGTCTGTTACATAGGTCTTTTCCTGCGACAATTCGAGTTTCATTCTGTTCCGAAAATATTTTGTCAAGACACGTTTCAAGCGGAGTGCTTCCTTCTCCGTTGACGTCAGAATCACCCAATCATCGGCGTAGCGATAATTGTACTTTGGCGTTACACCAGCCCATTTCAAACGCCTTGTGTCGTTGCCTTTATGCTTGCACTGTCTGTGCGGCTCCATATACATACGACCAACATACCAATCGAAATCGTTGAGATAAACATTGGATAAAAGCGGTGAGAGGATTCCTCCCTGCGGTGTACCAAGCTCTGTTGCATGAAACAGGTCATTTTCCATATATCCAGCTTTTAGCATCTGACTGATAATTTTCAGCACACGCTTGTCATGGATACCGATTCTCCAGAGTTTTTGGAGCAGCAGGCGGTGATTGATATTGTCGAAGCATCCCTTGATGTCACCCTCAATAGCCCACACGGGTTGGTCGGGCGATTTACATCCAGCATTTATGACATTGATGATACCCCGGATTGCATGTTTCTGTGCCCGATAGGGGCGAAAGCCGTAGCTTTGCGGATAAAATCTCGCTTCACAGATCGGCTCGATAATGATACGCACGCACTCCTGTATGATCCTGTCCAATACAGTGGGGATACCCAGCGGTCTTTTCTTGCCGTTACTCTTTTCGATATATTCACGGCGGGCTGGTTTGGGGCGGTAGTTGCGAAAACTCGATTGAATCAATAAAATAAGCTCATCTTTGGGCATTTGAAGGTATTTGTCCATTTTCATCTTATCCACGCCAGCAGTTCTGCTGCCTTTGTTGGACTTGATATTGTGGACGGCGGTTACAATGGTCACTTCATTTGCCATCGCTTCCACCAGACCGGTGAACGATACTCCTTGACCGGACTTCTCATAGAGAAAGTCCTGAATCTTTTTAAGTTCCGTTTCCGTTGAAAATCTGACGTTCAAATGCACAAGGTTTTCACCTCGCAGTTCGTCACCCATCTTTCAGGGAGTTATAGGATTTTCGTTTTGTGAAATTTACAAATCGATTTGACTCGTATCCTTCGCCATGGAATATTTCAATTCCGTTTGACTGGCATTACCCAGCCCAGACTACTATGATACGGCTGACTTCCTGTTGCTTTCACTGCGCTGTAACGCTCCAACAACAGGCTCTCAAACGTTCCTTAATCTCTATCCTTGTTCTGAAACCCTTAGGCCGCTACCTTACACCGGGAAAATCTAACCATGCTTTGAACCACAGTTGCTGCATGATTCCTGATGGGGATTTCATCCCACAGGGCGTGTGCAGAAAAACCAGCCACACACACTTTTTCCAAGGGTCACCCTTTCGGATGTCGTTCGCTCTTACGATGCTGCATAGCTTTCCCTAACGGATAGCCATAGGTTTCGGAAGCCCGCACCATTATTATCCATGCCTCTTTGCAGAGGTTTAGGTTTTCAGGTTACGCCTTCACCACGCTCTGTACAATGCACACTTACAGGTGGCAACGCACAGTGGAGTATTAGCTCTCGTACTGTCTTGAATTTTGACCTATTCTCTTGAACTTTGTTCCTCGACATTGGTTCTGTACGGCAGAGGAATTTCACCCCTGATTTTGAGATTAAAGTTCTCTGTGATATTTTCTTATTGCTAAGTGCAATCACATGGTGCTTTTCGCCCTTGCTGTCAACAAGGTCTTATGCACAACGTTTCGCACGGTTTTTATAGTTGTGGGCCTCGTCCACAAACAAACGGTCCACACCCAGCTGCTCGAAGGTTACCACATCGTCTTTTCGCCCCTCGGCTTGCAGCTTTTCCAGTCTGGCTTCCAGAGACTTTCTGGTACGCTCCAGCTGCTTGACGGTAAAACGCTCGCCGCCGCTGGCCTGCACCTCTGCGATGCCCTCGGTGATCTCGTCGATCTGCTCATAGAGAAGCCGTTCCTGACGCTCCCGGCTGATGGGGATACGCTCAAACTGGCTGTGTCCCATGATGATGGCATCATAATCACCCGTCGCAATACGTGCGCAGAACTTCTTTCGGTTATGGGTCTCAAAGTCCTTTTTGGTGGTGACTAAGATATTGGCGGAAGGATAGAGACGCAGAAACTCCGACGCCCACTGCTCTGTCAGATGGTTTGGAACCACAAAGAGAGATTTCTGGCACAGTCCCAGGCGTTTGGCTTCCATCGAAGCAGCTACCATTTCAAAAGTTTTGCCTGCGCCTACTTCATGTGCCAACAGGGTATTTCCTCCATACAGCACATGGGCAATGGCGCTTTTCTGGTGTTCCCGCAGGGTAATGGCCGGGTTCATGCCTCCAAAAGTGATGTGGCTGCCATCATATTCACGGGGACGGGTAGAGTTCATTTCCTCGTTGTACTGGCTCACCAAAGTCTGGCGGCGCTCCGGGTCTCTCCAGATCCAGTCCCTAAAGGCTTCCCGGATCGCCTGCTGTTTTTGAGCCGCCAGGGTGGTCTCCTTGGCATTCAGCACGCGGCGCTCTTTTCCGTCTGCGTCCTCTATGGTGTCATAGATGCGGACATCCCGCAGGTTTAAGGAATCCTCCAGAATCTTGTAGGCGTTGGCGCGGCTGGTCCCATAGGTGGTATAAGCTGCCACATCGTTGTAGGATACAGAAGATTTTCCCTTGATCTGCCATTCAGCGGTAAAGGACGAATAGTTGACCTCGATACTGCGTTGGAGATAAAACGGGGTATTAAAGGTCTCATACATAAACTGCTGGATATATTCCTTGTCGATCCAGGTAGCGCCCAGACGCACCTCGATCTCCGACGCATCCAGGTCTTTGGGCTGGGCGGCGGTAAGAGCTTCCACATTGACTGCATAAACCGGGTCCTGCTGTGCTGCCCGCTGTGCCTGACGCAGCTTTCGGCGTACATTGCCAGAGAGGTATTCATCAGCAGTCACATAATGGGGCGTTCTGTCCTGCTCCAACTGTCCCGGTACACGGAAGATTACGCCTTGCAGCTCTCCGGCCAGTTCTTCTTTTGTTTTTCCGGTAAGCTGGCTCATATAGTCCATATCCACGCAGGCTTTTTCCGAGATGGACACCGCCAGTGCTTCACTTGCCGTATCCACCACAGCCACCGCCTGATGGGGCTTGATGGTCCGTTTGGTGAACATATCTGCCTTGCGTTCCAGCTTTCCGTCCTCGTCGATGACTTCCAGCGCACAGAGCAGGTAATAGGAAGAATCGTCTGCATAGGCCAGACGGTTTGCACGGTCATTGATGAGACCGTATTTGGCAGAAAAGCTGTCATAGAGGCTGTTCAGTTCCGCCTGCTTCTCCCGAATGGTGCTGTCCGGAACCGCTGCATCCATCTGAAGGTCGATCAGTTCCTGCACACAATCACGCAGTCCCACAAGACCTTTCACGCGGGCTTCGGCGGTGGCGTTGAGGTCAGGGCGCACCATACGGCTGTTTTCCCGGTAGTACACCTGCCCGTCTACAATGGCATAGGAATAGTTCTTCACATTGGGGTCGGCAGGAATGGAGGTGTCAATGGCTTCGCCTTCGCCCAGCTCCGGCAGCTCGGCCTCCTGGTAGGTGCCGCGAATGTACTTCACGGCATCGTGCAGCTGATCGGCCAGTTCCAGCCCCTCAATGGGGTTCACGGTGTAGTCCATACCATGAGCAGTGCTTACCGGCTCCTGTCTGCCCAGCACCATTTCCGGGTGGTCGATAAAATACCGGTTGATGGCAAACCCGTCCTCCGTCTGTCCGGTCTGGGTCCATTCCGGCACGATGTCCAGCGGGCGATCCCGCTTTTGGAGAAAGATGATGTCGGATACCACCTCGGCACCGGCATTCTTTTTGAACGCGTCATTAGGCAGACGGATGACTCCCAGCAGCTCGGCACGTTGAGCAAGATACCGGCGCACGGTGGAATCCTTGGCGTCCATCGTATAGCGGCTGGTGACAAAGGCCACCACGCCGCCGGGACGCACCTGGTCGAGTGCTTTGGCAAAAAAGTAGTTGTGGATGCTGAAATTCAGCTTGTCATAGGCTTTATCTCGAACCTGATACTGGCCAAAAGGCACATTACCAATGGCAAGGTCATAGAAATCTCGCCTGTCGGTGGTCTCAAACCCGGCCACGGTGATGTCGGCCTTGGGGTAGAGCTGCTTTGCAATCCGTCCACTGATGGAATCCAGCTCAACGCCATACAGACGGCTGTTTCGCATTTCTTCCGGCAGCATACCGAAGAAATTGCCCACACCGCAGGACGGCTCCAGGATGTTGCCGGTCTCAAAACCCATGCGGCCCACGGTCTCATAGATGGCCCGGATTACCGTGGGACTGGTGTAGTGCGCGTTGAGGGTGGAACCTCTGGCGGCGGCATATTCCTCCGGGGTCAGCAGTTCTTTTAGCTGGGCATACTCTAAAGCCCATGCCGGTTTCTCCGGGTCAAACGCATCAGAGAGACCGCCCCAGCCCACATATCGAGAAAGAACCTCCTGCTGTTCGGGGCTTGCCTGCTGTCCGGCAGCTTCCAGCTCTTTCAGCAAACGAATCGCATTGACATTTGCCTGGAACTTGGCTTTCGGACCGCCCTCACCCAAATGCTCATCTGTAATGCGGAAGTTTTTTGCATTGCGGCGCAGGTTAGCCTTGTATTCCTCATAGGAGGCTTCCTCGGCAGCTTTGGCATTGGGGAAGGTCTGCCACTGGCCATTGACCTGAATGGAAACCGGGTGTTCGTCCAGCACTTCCTCAAAGGTTTTCTCCGGCTCAGTCACAGGGGCTGGCGGCTCCGGCTCCTCGATATGCAGTCGTTCCACCACCACATCATAAGGCAGATTGTTCTTATCGCCCGGATAGACGGCCATGGTCTCGGAATGGAAGGTCGGGGATTCGGTAGCCGGTTGGGGCTGTTCCTGTCCAAAACCGTCCTGCTGACGGGCATACATCCCGCGCAGCAAAGGCGCAACCTCATCCCAGCGGAAATACAGCATAGCCAGACGCTTTTCCTCTGCATCCATGACTTCCAGTTCTATGCCCTGTGCCGTGGTACGGTAATCGACAATATCGCCAGTCTCCAGATTCAGTGTCTCAATCTCACCGGAATAGGCTCTGCTCAGCCAGTAGGCGATCTCGCTGTTGCTCCTGCCGGATTGCAGCAGCGTGGAAATCTGCTTTTTATCCGCTTCATCCATCAGTCCATGAGCCAATACATCCCGCAAGTCTTGTTCTGCCTTGTCCGGGTCAATAGGAAGAAACTCGGTATAGTAAGCATTGCGGCGGTCTGCCCGAAGCAGCTGCTCGAACTGTTCTTTGCGCTCTGCCCGGTAGATGGGATATACCATCCCGGTGGGCAGAAGCTGTACGGTGTCCTCCCGCAGCTCGGTGATCTGATAGGCGTCATCCTCGATATACACGGTATCGCCCACGGCATAGACCGGGGCGGCTGGGTCATAGGAGGTTCTTTGCGGAATTGGGCGGCGAACTGCGTCATATTCCTCATCGGAAATGGAAACTTCGGAAGTCTGCTCTGTCTCGGCATCTGCAATCTGCTCTGCATCTGACCTCACCTGTTGGATAAACGGATCATTGTCCAGTTTTTCCGGGTCTGCCACCTGGCCGTTGACAATCCCTCTTTCCTCCAGAGCTTCCCGGATGGCGATTGGGTCGATGTTGTCAAAACGATCCTGTTCTTCTTCGGTATAAAACCGTTCCTCCTGAATGAGCTGGGCAAGCCTGCGCTGTACCTTCGGCCAGGGCAGCTGCGTTTCCTCCGGGCTGCCGGCACGGACAACGAACAGGCTGTTGCTGTTACTGCCGCCGTATTCCTGAGCCAGCCATGCGGCGGTATCTTTTTCTCTTGCATGGTCTTTCATATAGCGGACAACAGCGTGTTTACTCTCGATATTGCCGTTCCATGCACAAAGGACAGTATCAATATCTTCCTGAGAAAGAGGGCGCAGAAGCTCATGGAGCTTTGGATAGGTCTCGTCGATCACTTCCCGGTGCAGACGCTGACGGAACTCCGGCACATCCGAATAGAGTCGGATCAGCTCCATATCCTTAGAACCAAGAACCGCACGGCGCACAGCGGCATTGCCCTCGATGACAGCATTTTCACGGTCAGAATGCCCGCAGGCATTGCGGTATGCGGCATCCTCGGAAATAGCGGCAGTCACCACAGGCTTATACTGCTCAAACTGCTCCCGAAGGATAGGCTTTGGCGTTTCTTTCTCCACCTCCGGCTGCTGTGTTTGAATGGCATCTTCTTCGGCCAGTTCCTTTTCAGACTGGATTTTGTCATACTGCGCCTGTTCCTGTTCGGTAAGATAGCGGTCTTTCTGGACAAGTGAGGTAATGCGCTTGGCAACCTTTTCCCAGTTCAAGTGAACATCCGGGCAGTCCTGCTTTTTATAGTGCAGTCCTTTCCCATCGTGATCTTCGCCGCTGTGTGTTGCACCGGACAAGGCATGAGAGCGTCCGCCAATGCCATACTCGTCTTTGAGGAATCTCACTTTCTCCTTATCCGTATGGTTTGCCATGAAAAACGCATAGATACGGCCTTTTCCACCGGCGAAACTGCTTCCGCCGGTCATGGCGGCGTCGATCTCATCCTCGGTAATAAAGTGCTGGACGGTTGGCACTTGGGAAAGCTCTGAAGAAAAGGTCCTGCGGGGCAGGTCAAGGTCCTTCAGGTTCTCCCAGATCTCCCTCGGTCTATGATAGTGAAAACGCAACAGGTCACGGTCCTGCTGATAGGCAGTCCAGAAGGCAGCGTATTCTTCCTTGAGGGTCTGGCGGAAAGCCGGTTCACTCAGCTGCTCCATCAGGTGGCGGGTCTCCTCCGGGAAACCATTGCCTTTGATCTCTGACAGGCAGGACAAATATCCGGCTTCTCTGGCATCCTCACTGAGATCGTGATACAGATACCAGAGCTTTTCTGCAAGGAGGGATCGTTCATAGCCTGCCACTTCTGCAAGCTCCACATTGGAGGCAAACTGGCCGCTCTCCAAAAGCTCCCCGATACGCTCTGCGGCGCTCTCCCAGGAAATGACCTGGGCAGACCTGTCATAACGGACAGACTTCCCGTGGGAAAGATGGATACCATCCTCGGCATACCATGCGCTCACACTGCCAAGGCCATTGCCGCCGTGGTACAGCGTTTTCAGTATCTCGGCAATCTCAGCGGTGGTTTTCTGCTTTTCAAAGGCTGCAACCACACGCTCCCTTTGACGGTCTGTATTGCCGCCCAAACGCAGCACATGGTCGATGTCATTTTGGGCAAAAGAAAAAGCAGAGGATGTATGCGCTACATTCTCTGCTTCATCTATGGATTGGATCTGTTCCGCTTCGGAGAGGAACAGGTTTAGGGTCAGCTGTTGATAAGCTCCGCCATCAGGATCTCCTCTGCCTGGGCTTTGCAGGTGTTCATCAGCCCCACCCACTTCATGGGATCGCTGGCTTTCAGTTCCTCGGTGGCTCCCGCTTCCTTCGTCAGCTGGGGCATCATCTGCTCCAGTCTGCTCTGGGCGGTCTCGTCGATCTCCAGAAGGTGCGGGTACAGCTTCTCGCTCAGCAACATCTGGTTGTAGAGGATGGGACGGTGTTCCTTCAGGTAGGTTTTCCTCATCCTGCCGTACTTGCCCAGGGGTTTCTCCGGCTGCTGGCTCAGCTTCAGGTCGGGAATCAGATAGTCTCCGTTCTGGATATAGGTCATGGGATTGTTCATCTTGTTTGCTCCTTTCTTGGTTGGCTTCGCGCTCTGCATTTCGGACGGTAACGCCGATCTGCCGCAGCACCTGCTGGTTGATCTGGCTGACCGCTGTTCCCAGCGCTCCGATGGTTGCCGGAGTATTGAAATCAAAGATCGCCATGAAATCTTCGTGGTCGAAGTAGCGTTCCGGTTCCAGTCCACAGCGGGACATCAAAGCATAAGTGATACTGACGGTGGCTGCTGCCTTGAACTGTACTCCGATGTTAAACTCATCATATTCCTCCAAAAAGGAACCGTCAACGATATAGAAGAAGTCCTGCTGATGCTCCGTCCAGTATTCCTCAGCCAGTTTTCCGGCTACCTCGGTGAGCTGTCCGGCAAGGTCATCACCGGAAACATCATAGGTGCGCTCAAGCATGGCCTGCACCGAATCCAAATGGCGCTCCTCCAGCTGCCACAGCCAGGGAGTGCGGGAATGTTCACGGGTTCCGGTGTCGGAAATATCAAAAACATAGCGCAGGCGGGGCCTGTCCCCGGAATCGTCCACCAGAGCAATTCCCTTGGAGCCGCGCCTTACATACCGGCCCATCTTTTCATTCCACAAATCGTACTCTGCACAGGCGGTGGCGTCCGGACGCTGGGCGTAGATCATCAACTGCTCATGGAACGGGTACTTGTAAAGGCGGGAAGCAGTGGTGAGAAACCCTGCCCATTCCTGCCAGCTCCCCGTGAGCTGTGTTGCCACCTTCTCCGCCATCTGTGCATATAGTTCAGCTTTGGTTGGCATAGTGTTCTGTCCTCCTTTCAGTTTTGGGGTAAAAAGGTGGGGTGGCATATTGCCACCCCATCCCTGCGATTATGGTGTTTACTGGTCAAAATCCGGATACAACTCCAGCTCGGCAAACTCGGCATCACTCATGGCCTGGAGCTTGCCCAGTGCGCTGTCTGTCAACTCCCGCAGCTCGGTTTCCTCCGGGGCCAGCTCGCCGCGCATCTCACGCAGGCTGTCGATCAGTCCGGTGCGGCTGCCGGTATTGTAAATGCACATCAGGTTCATTTCCTCAAAAGTAAAGTTTCCCATATCAAATCTCCCTTTCCGCACTCTTTTTTGGCGCTATCTTTTTGTGTTCTGCCTTGGGCTGGCTTTTCAGCTGCTCCATGACGGACTTTTTCTTTTCCCGTTCCTCCCGATGGGCAGCGGCAGCCAAATCCATGAGGGAAATGGGCTGACCGTTGCGGGCCTGCTGTTCCAGCTCTGCCACCGTAGGCTCTTTTGCGCCATTGTTGATGATACCGTCGATCATGCCGTAATCGTCCTCCACGGCCATCTCCGCATTTTTCAGCGGATTTTCCGGCAGGAATCCGGGGATCTGGGTAAAACCAACACTGTCACAGTAATGACAGGATACCTTACCGTCCTGCTTGATCGCAACGATGTCACTGACACTCATAGAAGGACTGTGAAAATCCGCCGGCTTTTGCAGATTAAACTGCTCATATAGTTTTTCCAGCTGCTCCGGTACCGTGCCAGACTCCCTCAGCGGAGCTGTGTAAATGAGGTCATAATTGCTGCGGTCTATGGAAATGTCATGGGACTTTAACCAATCCAGATTCATAAAGCGCACATTCTGCGGATCGTCACGGCTCACCTGATAGATGGCAAAGCAATCTCTGTTCTGGGATAGAAATGCCTGTTCGCGTTCCTGCTGATGTTCCTGACGCTCCATGACCTTTTCGTGGAACTGAGGGCTTTTCTCCCATTCCTCACGGTCCACACCGAAAAGACCGCCATGCTCCATGATCTCCTGTGGGTCAAACACCATGCTTTCCGTATTGTCCTCATGCAGCACATAGACAGTCAAACCGGCGGCATCCAGTTCCAGCGCCCGTTCTCTGGTAACAGGGAGCATCCCATCATAGGAGTAGCCGTATTCCTGCATATCCGGTGTGGATACCTGCTCATCAGGCATAGGGTATTCATCCAGCGCCTGCTCTTGTGCTTCCGGCAGCTGAGAAGAAGCAGCCATCTGACTGGCCTCTGCCTGCATCTGCTGGTAGGCAGCTTCCTGCAAGGTCTCAATCATGGACAACGGTGCGTATTTTACCGAGTCTCTGCCCAAATCGTTGTCATCACAAATCTGGAGAACTGCCTTCATGCGGGAAATCTCCGGCATATCCAGCTGACCACCATCCAACTCTTTCATGGACGCGGCATCGTAAAGGGTATAGTCCCAGCCGCTGTCACAGGACTGGATATGAAGATAGGTGGCATCGTCAATCAGAAACAAAGCCTCCTGCTGGTTGGCGTCCGCCCCCAGCACTTCCATTTCCGGCATTGCCGCAGCCAGTTCCTTTACCGCTTTTTGCACCAGAGGATTATCACGGTAATAGTCGATTGCCTGGATGGTGTCCAGGTCAATGGTCTGGCCGGTCAAAATCGGAAAAGGTCCTTCATAGTCGCTTCCATCTTTCAGCTCGAAGCCAATGCCCTTG
>OISD01000278.1_pt1 | contig 16038 bp, 8 predicted proteins | sample 1586421 | NCBI WGS metagenome assembly OISD01 (sample SAMN02675044, study PRJEB24791) | human gut metagenome, SKBSTL002 | isolation source: stool | host: Homo sapiens | place: USA | reverse complement strand
TAAAGAAGCTTTGGAGTCGATTCCTGCTGTAAATAAGGTACAACCCAGAACAACACCTGTTTCACAACCGATTCAGATAAATCAGCCTAAATCACAGCCGGTTGTTAAATCAACAGTTTCTGGCACTAATAATGTTGTTAAACCGCCGATTCAACAGCAGTCACAGCCTGTAATACCTGAAGAACCTGAGAAAAAGATTAGTATGTTTAACTTGCTTATGCACTACAGTAAAGAAAACAAGGCCTTATACGATCAGCAGAAGGCAGCTAAAAAGGCTAAAAATGATGCACAAAAACAGGCACAGGCTAATCAAAATGTTAACGGAAACGCAAGTAAAATCAATGGTAATTACGGCTATAAAATACCAAATGTAAATCAGAATTCAGGAAGCGGCAGCTTTGCAATTCCGGGACAACCTGCTTCAAACATACAGCAGCCCACACCGATTAAACAGCAGAATCAACCTACAGCAAGACCGCAAACACAGCCTTCACAGATTCCGGCTCAGCCTGTTGTACAGCGGTCGTTACAAAATAAGCCGTACAATCAGCCGGTTCAGCAGATTCAAAATGTTCAACAAGTTCAGACTGTTCAGCAGTTACAACCACAGGGGCAGCCTATGAACTTTGGCAATACCACAGTTTTAAATAACGGAAAAATCGGTGAAACTACAGTCTTAAGCGGAGATTTGCAGCAGACTCAGGCAGTAAGGCCGCATCTTTTACGCAATAAAAATAATGAAATAATTAACCTTACCAAGCCGGTTTTCCGTATTGGCAAAGAAAAAAGTTATGTTGACTATTTTGTAAGTGACAATACTGCTGTAAGCAGAAGTCACGCTAACATAATTACCAGAGGTAACAAGTATTATATTGTTGACACAAATTCAACAAACCATACATTTGTTAATGAAAAAATGATTCCGAGTAATGCTGAAACCGAAATACATCACGGTGATAAAATTCGTTTGGGTAATGAGAATTTTGAATTCAAACTTTATTAAAGTTAAGATGTTTTGATCAGAAGATTTTAATAATTCAGATGTTATAAATTATGGAGTGTGACTATGGATTTTATAATATCCGCCATTACTGATATAGGAACGACTAAAAGCACAAATCAGGACAGTTTTAATGTTAGAGTACTGTCCACACCAAAAGGAAAAATGGTTTTCGCTGTGCTTTGTGACGGTATGGGAGGCCTTTCAAAAGGCGAGATTGCAAGTGCGTCACTTGTAAATGGGTACTGCAAATGGGTAGATAACAAACTTCCGATTTTATGCGAAGAGGGGTTTGATGATGTTGATATTCGTTCCGACTGGACAGAAATTGCAATCGAATATAATGAAAAAATAAAGAATTACGGAAAAAAATGCGGACTTGCAAGTGGACTCGGCACGACCGTGACGGCAATACTTTTGACTGAAAATAGATATTATATCATCAATGTTGGCGACACTCGTGCCTATGAAATCAGTGATAATGTGACAGTGATGACAAGAGATCACAGCGTTGTAGCAAGAGAAATTGAACAGGGAATCATCACGCCTGAACAGGCCAAAAACGATGTAAGAAGAAGCGTTTTGTTACAATGTATTGGTGCATCCGAAGAGGTCTATCCCGATATGTTTTTTGGGGATACAAAGCTGAATGCGGTATATATGTTGTGCAGTGACGGATTCAGACACGAAATCAGCAATGAAGAAATATATAATTCACTAAATCCGAATGTTATGGTTGATGCTGAGGGGATGAAGTGTAATATGCAATCACTTGTTGAACTTAACAAGCAGCGTCAAGAAAGAGATAATATTTCTGTAATTACTGTCAGAACTTTTTAAAATTGGAGGGAACGGGATGCTTAAAATAGGATCTCTTGTTGACGGCAAATATAAAATACTCAGTAAAGTCGGACAGGGCGGTATGAGTGTTGTATATATGGCGATTAACGAGAAAGCAAACAAGACCTGGGCAGTTAAGGAAGTCCGAAAGGACGGTGTTCTTGATTTTGAGGCAGTTAAGCAGGGACTTGTGGCTGAAACGGACATTCTTAAAAAATTAAGTCATCCTAACTTGCCGAGTATCATAGATGTTATTGATACAGATGATTCTTTTATCATTATAATGGATTACATTCAGGGTAATTCACTTAATAAAGCACTTGAAGAATATGGTGCGCAACCTCAAGACAGGGTAATAGAGTGGGCAAAACAACTTTGTGATGTTTTGGGTTATCTCCATTCAAGGCAACCTCCGATAATTTATCGTGATATGAAACCTGCGAATATTATGCTTAAGCCTGACGGAAATGTTACGCTGATTGACTTTGGTACTGCCAGAGAATTTAAGGAAAAAAATCTTGCAGACACAACTTGCCTTGGTACGGTTGGTTATGCTGCTCCGGAACAGTTCGGAGGAATGGGACAAACTGACGCACGAACTGATATTTATTGTCTCGGAGCAACGCTTTACCACCTTGTTACCGGATGTAATCCCAGCGAGCCGCCGTATGAAATGGAGCCTATTCGTCAGAAAAATCCTGCGTTATCAAGTGGACTTGAGCGTATCATTCTTAAATGTACGCAGAAAGATCCGAACAATCGTTATCAGTCAGCGGCTGAACTGATGTATGCTCTTGAGCATTATGAAGAAATTGACGATGTATATAAGAAAAAACAGAAAAGAAAGTTAGCGGGTTTTATAACAACTCTTTCTTTAGCTGTAATATTTGCTGTCGGTGGGTTTACCCTTAATTATTTTGCAGCACAGAAAGCAACGGATACATATCAAAATTTAATGTCTGATGCAGCAAAAGCTACCGACTATAATAAGAAAATTAAGTTATACGGTCAGGCTATCGCAGTTCCAAATAAAGCGGGGGAGAAAGATGCCTACCTTGGCTTAATCCAAGCTTATAAAGAAAACGATTCGGTATTTTCTACCGAGGAATCCGCACAGTTGATTAAATATATAAATAACAACAAAAAGCAATTGCAGGCTGACCCTGAAAATTATACAGAAATATGCTTTGAAACAGGAAAATTATTCTGGTACTACTATGATTACGGTAAGGGCAATCCGATAACACGAGCTACAAGTTCAATTGCGTGGTTCCAAGATGTTATTAACAATGCTCCCGAAGGATATGAAAACCTGAATATGGCAAAGGCATATTCGAGTATCGGAAAATTTTACCGTGACATTACAACAGATGTTACAGAAGCGGATGACAAAGGAAAGTATAAACCTTTCTTTGATAACATAAATGAACTTTTGAATTCAATAGCAAAAGACACTAGTGAAAGTGAAATTGTAAGGTTGGAATTGCTTGAACTTGCAAGAAATGCCATTTCACAGTACGCTACAAAGTTCAAAGGTGATGGCGTTACCAAATCAGAAATATCGGATATGTATTATCTGATAAGGGATACATTAGAAGATATTGAGACTACTACAGAAAAAACAACTGCCAAGAAGAATGGAACCAAGTCATTGCTTTTTGATACAAAAAAGGCAATTGATGCAGCATATAGCACAAGCAAGGGAGGGACTCAGTAATGTCGGTTGAATTATTACAAATCCTTTCTGTGGTAGCATACATTCTTGCAGTCGTAATGCTTGTACTCAGCATTATACTCTTCTTTGTACTGAATATACGGAAGGTAATCGGAAATCTTTCAGGTTCTACGGCAAAAAAGGCAATCAATGACATAAGACAAAAAAATGAAATGTCCGGAAGAAAGTCTTACAAGCCGAGTGCGGTTAATTTAGCAAGAGGCAAAATAACCGATAAGATGACGCCTTCGGGAAACATAGCAAATCAAGGATACGGAGATACTGTTTCACCGATTACAGAAAAATTCAGTACATTGGATTTGAATCCACAATCTAAAGAAACTACAATTCTGGACACAACAGCTGATGAAACAACAATTTTGAACGATGTTTCTGCATCTGAGGACACTGTTGTTTTGTCTGACTTTAACACAAAGGAAAATGTAACCAAAAATACAGTTGAAAGCGGACAGCGCACCGAAATTCGCACCGAAGTGGAAATAGGCTTCACTGATAGTGACGAAATTATAGAATAGGGGTGTTATAGTGAATAAATCAGCAAGAAAACTTATGTTTAACTTTCTTATTTCTGTTGTGTTCGCTGTTCTTGCGAGTCTTGTGCTTTTGCTTATTCCGCTGAACAGCGGAGGAGAACGAAATGTTTTATTGATTCTTACAGGAGCTTTTTTCTGGTTATTTTTTATTATTTCTCAGGTATCGTTCTGGCAGGCAAATAATGTAAGAAAAACGATTTTGAAATGCTCTAAAAAGCGAAAGGTCAAGAAACCTGATGACAGTTTGGGTATAATTTCATTTTGTAAAAACAAACCTGCTTGTATAGCAGACGGCATATTGATAATATCTGTGATAATTCTTGTTATTGTATTGTGCTTTAACATGAAAAATCCATGGCTTATTATTACAGATGTGTCCTTTTTATTCTTATCGTTTAACTTGCATTGTATGTTAAATGGCAGAAATTTTCAATATATAAGATGCTTTGAAAAGAGCATTGAAAGTAAGGAGAGGTAAAAATGTACAATAAAAAAAGCGGATTGGTCAATCGTGCATTTTCTGTAGTTCTTGCACTGCTTATGGTTATCAGCATATTGCCGATAACCGCATTCGCAAGCACATCAGTCAATGTTGACTCATTTACTGTTTGTGTAAAGGATAGCGTGAATAACGCAGACATCAATGATGCAAGTATTGAGTACAAGGTGCTCATTGACCAAAATGTTAAGGAAGACAATACGGTAAAAACCAACGAAGGCGAAGCTGTTATTGCCGAGATGAAAAACTATGAGCAAGACATTGCTGACGGAAAGTCGGTGACCTTTGAATACAGCGTTTCAGCTGACAGCTATGTTACTAAGACCGGCAAGGTCGATGTAACAGATGTAAACGACAACATTGATGTTAAACTGGAGAAAAAGGTTGTAGATACTGTTCCGATTACCGTAAATAAAAATGGAAGCGGTACCGTTAAAATCAATAACGAAGAGGTAACGGATTCTAAAACTGTTGAAAAAGACAGTACGGTAGAACTGGAAGTTACCCCGGCAAAAGATACCTACATCAAGAAACTTGTAATCGGCGGCGAAACAAAGTCCGTTGAAAAAGGAAAGTCATACAGAAATTCTTTTAAAGTATCAGATGCACTTACAGTAGAGGTTACTTTTGTAAAAGAGTATACCGTAAGTATCGACAAGAATGCGGGTGGTTCTGTAAAGCTTGGCAAAGACAGTTCTGAAAATCAACTTTTTGACGAAGGTACCAAAACGAACCTGACTGTTTCGGCAGATGAGGGTTATCAGATTTTGTCTGTTTCTATAAACGGAGAAGATGAAACTGTAACAGATACATCAAAATTTAATTTTAATAAAGAGCTTACTGTTAACAGCGACATTGCTATCAAAGTGGAATTTGTAAAGGTTTATACCGTAAAAGTATCCTGGAACAAAAACGGTAATGTAAGTGTCAGACCTGCACTGACGCAGGGAGATGGTACACCAACGGAGGGTACTGTTGTTGTAAAAAAAGATGGTATAGTTAGTATAACCGCCACACCCAGCGAAACTTATCGTGTAAGTTCTGTTAAAATCAATGGAAAAGAAATTAGCTATGATGATAACCGTTTCAATGCCAATAAATCGTATAAGTGGGAACAAACGGGCGTTGCTATGGACTATGAAATTGAAATAACATTTGCTCCGATTTTATGCAAAATCGATGTTAATGCAGGTGAAAACGGTTCTGTAACGGCAGATAAGTCAGAAGTAAACTACGGTGAAAGTACTAATATTACAATTACTGCAAATAAAGGATACTGTATTGACGAAGTTAAAGTGAACGGAGAAGATAAAAAAACATCCGTTACACGAAGTGGCGAAAACACATATAAGCTTTCAATTGAAAATATTACAAGTGAATCAAACAAAGTATCAGTTTCATTTAAAAAGTATTCTGAAATGGAATCCGGCGACTACAAGTGGGACAAGGATGACGCTATTCGATCATCAAGTGACGGAACATTTGTGTTTAATAAAGATGCTGCAGTTGTTTTTAGTACGGAAAAGAACGGCATTGAACTGATATTTGACGATAAGACATCTATAGGTGGATACGGAATAAAATCTGTTGAAATTACTGATACAGAAACTGTCAAAGAAGTCATTGTTTATAAGAATGAAACCGAAATAAGCAGTGAAGAATTTGACAATTTGAAAATTGTAATTGACAAGGCTGCACCTAATCCAAAAATAGGTGTCGAAGAAGCAAATGAAAACGGCTACTACAATTCTGATTTTAATGTTACACTGAGTGCGAAGGATTCAGATGCTTATTCCGGAATAAGCAAATTGGAATATTGGGTTTACAAAAATGGTGAGACAGTGACAGATCACCATGAAGTCTATTCCTATAAATCGGGTGATGAAATTTTACAAGAAAAATCTGTTGATGATGTAAAAATTGATGCAGAAAAAAATAACAGCGACAATGTAAAAATTGTATTGAAGGTAACAGACCTTGCAGGTAATGAAAACGAGGCATACAAGGATGTAAAAATCAATACCACAGCACCGACTGTAAATGTAGAAATCAACGGTAACACCAATACAAGTTTTGAAAAAGGTTATTACACTCAAAGAACTGCAACCGTAACAATTATAGACAGAGACTCAACATTTGATGCAACAGCTGCAACTGACGGAATCGTAATCTCTGCTAAAAACATTAACGGAGAAGAAATATCACTTGACAAAACAAAGATGATTTCCGAGTGGGATACCAACGGTGATACACATACTGCTCATGTGAAATTTGACGAAAACGCAAAGTACGATTGGTCTGTATCATACCAAAATAAGGCAGGTTTGAAAAACAGCAGTGTAACAGAAACAGGCGATTATGTTTATGATTTTACCGTTGACAATTCTGCACCTTCTCTTAAACTTATGTATGAGAAAAATATATGGGAAGAGCTCCTCAAAACGATTACATTCGGAATTTGGAGCAAGAGTGATGTGACGGTAACTGCAAATGCGAATGATAATATTTCACCGATAAAGAGTGTTTCTTATCACAAATATAACGGTGATACTGCACTCGGTGAGAAAGAACTTGATGAACTCTACAATAATGGCAAATTCACAGAATGTAAGAATTTTGCAACAATATCTTCCGAAGAGAGATTTGTGATTTATTTCCGTGCCGAAGATTATGCAGGTAACTACACCTATGTTTCTTCAAACGGTATGGTAGTTGACAAAACAGCTCCAAAAATTACACTAACCCCTGATGTTCCAAATGAAAACGATTATTACAATAAAGATGTCAAAGTCGATGTTAATGTTGATGAGATGAGTCCAAACTGTTCGGGTATTAAGAATGTGCATTATGAGGTAAGAAACGGCAATGAGGTTACACAGTCAGGGGATCTTTATAACTTCAATGTAAAAAGCCCCACAAAATCACAGCTTGAGCAAAAAGTTTCGGACAACATAACTGTTGATGCAGAAAAGAATAACTCTGATAATGTAGAAGTTATTGTAACAGCTGTTGATAACGCGGGAAATCCATCTGAAAATTCTGTTGTTCTGAATATTAACAAAACAAATCCGACAATATCGGTTAAGTTCGACAATAATGATTTAAAATTTGCAGAAAATGAAAGAGGCTATTTTAATGCAAACCGTACTGCAACTGTAACAATTACAGACAGGGAGTCAACATTTGATGCAAAAGCTGCAACTGACGGAATTGTAATTTCTGCTAAAGACATTAACGGAGAAGAAATATCACTTGACAAAACAACGATGATTTCCGAGTGGGATACCAATGGTGATAAGCATACGGCGACTGTATCATTTGTTGATAACGGAAATTACAACTGGTCTGTATCATATCAAAATAAGGCAGGAAAAAGTGCTGAAAAAGTTGATGTATCAGAACAGAAAACTCCGTACAAATTTACAGTAGATACAAAATCACCTTCTCTTGAGCTTATATATGAAAAAAATATATGGGACGAACTTCTCAAAACAATTACATTCGGAATTTGGAATAATGGCAATGTGACGGTAACTGCAACAAATGCGGAAGATGATATTTCACCGATAAAGAGTGTTTCTTATTTCAAATATAACGGTGATACTGCACTTGATGAGGGAAAACTTGATAAACTCTACAATGAAGGCGAGTTCAAAGAGTACAATAATTCTATTACGGTTTCACCCGGTGAGCAGGCTGTAATTTATGGTCGTGTTGAAGATTATGCAGGCAACTATGCCTATGTTTCTTCAAACGGCATAATAGCTGATAATAAAGCACCGGAAATTACATTTGATGTTAGTCCTAAAAACAAATACGGTGAAATTTACAACGGAGATGTAGATGTTTACAACGGAGATGTAGATGTTACAGTTGGTGTTAATGATGAATGTTCGGGTATTAAATCAATAAATTATAAGGTGTATTGCGATGAGAATGTAACACAGGAAGATACTTATGAATTTAATATTACAGATCCTACAAAGGAACAGCTTGAGACAGAAATATCGAAACTTATAACTGTTGATGCAGAAAGGAATAACTCTGATGATGTAAAAGTTGTTGTAACAGCTACCGACAATGCAGGAAACAAAACAAAAGACGACGAGCATACAATTTCACTTGTCATTGATAAGACTCCGCCTGAAATCAATGTGAAGTATAACAGTACAGCCAACAACGGTGCAAAAAACGGTTATTACACATCAAGAACTGCAACAGTGACTGTTACTGAAAGAAGCAGTCATTTTGACGGGGACGACGCAACCAAGGGCATTATAATCAATGCCGTAGATGCAAAAAATAACAAGGTATCAGATGCTTACAAAATCAGCGGTTGGACTACTGTTGAAAATGATAGCAACAACCCGGATAAAGATACGCATACGGCAACAATTAAGTTTGAAAAGGATGCAAACTACACATTTGCTGTATCCTATACTGATAAGGCGGGAAATGCTAATGACGGCGTTGATGTTTCGGGTCAAAGCAATCCGTATAAATTCACGGTTGATAAGACAAGTCCGACAGGTTCATTAAAGGCAAAGTCCGCTGAAGGACAGGAAACCAAATGGTCAGAACTGCGTAAGACATTAACATTTGGGTTCTGGTCGAAAAAGAAGATTACAGTAACAGGCAGTCAGAATGATAAAACTTCGCCTATTGCAAAGGTTGAGTATTACAAGGTTACAGCAAAAAATGCAACCGACGGTACAACCCCTCTCACAAAGGCACAGCTTGACAATGTAACTTCATGGGCAAAATTCAGTTCGCTTGAAGTGCGTCCAAATGAGCAGTGTGCTGTTTATGTAAAAATCACGGACTATGCAGGCAACTATACTTACATAAGTACCAACGGACTAATTGCAGACAACAAAAAGCCCCGTGAGGAGTCAGTTGCACCTCAGGTAACTGTTAATCCTCAACAGCCACTCAACGGATTCTATAAGGGCAATGTCAAGGTGTCGATTTCGGTCAATGACCCGCTTACAGGCGGAACATATTCAGGTCTGAAAGAGGTATCTTACAGAGTTTACAGTCAGAATATTCTGACACAGGAAGGAACACTGTATTCATTCAACAAATCTAATCCGAAACAGTCTGATTTGCGCAGCAAGTGGACAGGTTCAATCACTGTTGACAGTGCAAAGAATAACAGTAATGATGTCCGAGTTGTAGTTTATGCAAAGGATAATGCCGCTAATGATTCGGAGGGTGTTGCAAAATTAAAGATTGATACAACCGCACCAAGAATTGATGTTTCATATGATAACAATTCTGCCGACAGCAATTCATATTTCAAGGCAGGACGAACTGCAAGAATTGTTGTTACAGAGCGTAACTTCAATCCTGATGATGTAGTTGTAAAAATTACAAATACTGACGGCAATATTCCGAGAATTTCCAACTGGACAAAAACTGTTGGAACAGGAAATCAGGATGATACAAGATGGACTGCAACAATTCCATACACTGCAGACGGAGATTATCATTTCAGTATTGCATACACAGACCTTGCAGGTAACAAATGCAGAGGAGAGAATTACGCAACAGGAACTGTAACCGCAAAATCATTTACCATAGACAAAACTGCTCCTACAATTACTGTAAGCTACGATAATAATTCAGCGAGAAACGGCAATTATTACAAGGCTGACAGAACAGCTACTGTCACAATTATTGAGCATAACTTTGATGTCAATCGTGTAAATGTTTCATTCTCAGCAGATGACAAAAAATTGCCTAATATGAGTGGTTGGAGTTCAAGTGGTGATCAGCATACAGCTACTATTGCTTATAGCAGTGACGGCTACTACTCATTTGACATATCAGTCAAGGATAAGGCAGGCAATGATTCCGCAAAATTTAATACGCAGTCATTCTACATTGATAAAACCGCACCAACCCTTGAAATAACAGGCGTTAAGAACAATTCTGCATATTCAGGAGATATTCTTCCTGTTGTTTCATATTCAGACGATAATTATGATGACAATAATGTTTCGATAAAACTTGTTGGTGCAAACAGAGATAATGTTGATCTTGAAGGTTACTATGACGATCAGATAAACGGAAAAAAGTTTATATTTTATGACTTTGAAAAAGAAAAGAAAGTTGATGATATTTACACTCTGACGGCAACACTTACCGATAAGGCAGGCAATACATCAACGAAGTCTGTTGTCTTCTCTGCTAACCGTTTTGGTTCAACATATGCCTTCGACAGTGCAACAAAAAAGCTTAACGGTGCATATTCAAAGAGTGTTAAAGATATTGTTGTGACAGAAACCAATGTCAATAAACTCAACAACATAAAAATAACACTATTCAAAAACAGTGACACTATCAAGCTCAAGAACGGTACTGATTACAGAATTGATGTGGAAGGCGGCAACGGAAAATGGTATAAGTATGTATATACTATTTTTGCAAAGAATTTTAGCGATGACGGTGTGTACAGACTTAGTTTCCATTCAGAAGATGCAGCTGGAAATATATCTGAAAATACGCTTGATACAAAGAACAAAGAAATTCGCTTTGGTGTTGATAAAACAAAGCCAAATGTAGTACTTGATAATCTTGAAAGCGGACAAACATATCCGTTGGAAAAATTAAAAGTTTCTATGACCGCAAATGATAATTTGCTTCTCAATTCAGTTGTTGTTTACCTTGATAATTATGACAAGGCTTATAAAACATGGGACGCAAAGGAAATTGCTGATATTATAGGAAAAAACGGTGAATTTACATTTGATATTTCAGGTAACTCTACCGGAGCGCATAAGATGAAAGTTGTTTGTACGGATGCGGCGGGTAACAAAATTACAAAAGAAATTAAAGATTTCTATGTAACAACTAACCTTTTTATACGATACTATAACAATAAGCTTTTATTCTTTGGCTCAATCGCAGGTTTCTTACTTATCGTAGGTGTGATTGTATATGCTATCGTTCGTAAGAAGAAAGCAAAGTAGTAATCCGGTACGGATTTGTTACTGTAAATGCAAGTATGGGGCTGTGAAAAAACTTCCTTGTTTTGACAGCTACAGGGAAAGTATGCCTTTTTAACAAATTGCCTTATTTTTCACAAAAATTGGAAGGAGCTGCGAAGAATGGAGTCTTAAACTTCATTTCTTCACAGCCCCTTTTCATATGGTTGACATTGTAAATTTAAATTGATACAACGCAATACAAGAACGCAAGGAAGTTTAAGGCGGTTAGCACTCCCGAAAGGGGGTGATATGCATGACTGAATCGGTTTTGCTGATAATTTTACTTATAGCACTCGCAGAAGTCATCAATAGCATAAAAAAATAATCGCCCGACAGCCTCAAATATCGGACGATTATTTTATATTCGTTTTAAAACCTTGGGACTAACCGCTTTTAACGGTTTTCCTTGTGTTCTTATTATATATTATGCAAAAAGCAATGTCAATATTCCATTTGAATTTTATATGGCTGAAAATATTGAGCGGTGACGGAACTTTCCAACACCGCTTTTTTATTTGAATTCATCGTTAAGAATTTCATCAAGGTTATTGACCATTGCTGTGACGATTTCATATGAACCGCCGTCTGAGATTGACTTCATAAGAGCGTTTATGTTTTCTTCAAAATCCTTTGGCAAGAGGGTGCAATACTTTTTGCAGAGCTGAACCTGTCTTTTTTCACCGGGGTGTGTCTGACGGTTGAGTGCGAAGATAACATCAAAATAGCTTTCGAGAAAAGCGGTGATTCTGTGATTGACACTGACGATATCGCCACGCTCCTGAGCCTTTTTAATCTGCCTGTCATATGACGGAAGCTTTCCGTTCAAAAGGTTGCGGTTGTTTTTGATAATCGCACTGCGGAGATTTTCAGGAAAATCAATCTGCGCCATATCTCTGAATTTTGTGAAAGCGCCTGTCTTGTCAAAAAGAACCTTGCTGTTCTTGATATTGTGCCAAAATGCGGTTGTATAGCCGTTAAAAGCCTTGCCACCCTTGATTACCGTATCAATATACCGACCGAACCTGTCAACTTCACGGTAGATTATGTCAACGGGAATACCGTTATTCATAACCGTGTTGTCCTCGCTCTCCCAATAATGATTGCCGAATTCTGCAATCGAACAGTATTTTCCGAGGAGATTTTCTCTTGTTTCGGCTGTCGGAATTTCAACACAGTAAACATAAATATCGTAGTCCGAATTTTCATCACTTGCACCTGTTGAACGAGAACCACCGAGTGCGACAGCCTCAACCGTATCAAGCGACTTGAGTGCAAGCAAAACTTCTTCAAGGTTTGCGTCCTTAACATTGTATTCCGCAAAATTCATAGTTTTGATCTCCTTTATTTTATGGTATCATATTCCTTTGTCGGATTAAGCTGTAACTTCTGCCGTTTCGGTTGGACTTGTCTTATCTTCAAGCACAACCCTTTTGCCTCTCCAACCGCCCTTTATCCAGCGGATAAACACAACGACACCTCTGAAAATTTCATCGGCAGCCATGGCAATCCAAATTCCGGTAAGTCCCATTCCGAAATGAATTCCGAGCAGCCAGCCGAGTCCGACACTCAAAAGCCACATTGAAAAAATTGCGAGTGCAGTCGGGAATTTAACATCGCCGGCGGCTTTCATACTGTTGATTATAACAAGGTTTGTCGTTCTGCCGAATTCAAGAATAATCGCAATGAACATAACCGATGAACCGAGTGCGATAACAGCCTTATCGCCTGTGAAAAGTCCGAGTGTAAACGGCGAAATCAACCAGTTTACAATTGCAACCGAGATTGAAATTATCATACCGAAACGCAAAGTTTTCAGCACTCTGCGGTATGCAAAATCGTAATCGTGAGCGCCTACGCTGTGACCGACAATAATCTGCGTTGCATTTGCAGCGGCAAGAGCAATCATATATGTGAACATTGAAAGCATATTAGCGTAGATTTTTGCGTTGATTGCAACGATACCCATTGTGTTAATGAATGCCTGTAAAAACAGCTGTGAACAGTCGTAGGAAATGTTCTCGCCTGCTGTCGGAATGCCGAGTTTAAGAAGGCTTTTGAGAACATCATACGGAAACGGGCGAAGATATTTAAGGCTGAACTTGCCTTTGATAACCGTGTAGAAGTATATAACAGATGCAATTACCGCAATAACTCTGCTTCCGCATGTGGAAACAGCCGCACCCGACGCACCGAGTCCGAGAACCTGAAGCGGTCCGTAGAGCAAAAGAGCATTTCCGCAGATATTGATAATGTTCATTCCAAGACCGATAATCATACCGAAAACAGTTTTGCCGTTGCTTGCAAAAATTGAGTTAAAAGCATTAATAAGCGCCTGAGTAAAGATTGTACCGCCGACTATTCGCATATACATATCCGATTCGTCAAGCATTGCCGCAGGCACCTGCATTGCCTCAAGCAGATTTCGGCTGAATATGAAAACAACAAAGCTGATTACAATACTCAGCACAAGGTTGAATGACAACGCAACCGTGTAAATCATATTCATCTTTTCTTTTTTACCTGCCCCAAGGTACTGGCTGACGATTATGCCCGTTGCGCTTGATATAATGTTAAAGGCAAGAGTCAGAAAACCGAGAACCTGGTTTGCGTTGCCGATTGCACCAACGGCGGTTTCGTTGTAGTTTGAGAGCATAATTGTGTCAACATAGCCGAGTGAGATGCCGAGCAACAGCTGTAAAAATATCGGCCACGCAAGCTTGATTACGCGCTGATTCATAACTGAATCGTTCGGATTTTTGAGTTTTGAAGAAGTAGCAGACATAATGTAATCTCCGTTGAATAAAATGATTAATATAAGTTTTAATGTTTTGAATGTTTTGAAAAAATAAATTCTGTGTAAATTGTGCATTGCCGTTGTTCTGACTGCTTGACCGCCGTGTATTTGAGATGTATAATCTAATTGCGGATGGTTGCAATCTGTCGCAATCTTCAAACTAAGTTCAGATAACCGACGGTTGTTTTGGATAAAATCAGAAAAAATACAACGCAAATGCGAAAGGATAAATAGGTATGAATATATGCGTTTTTGGCTCATCAAGTGAGCAAATTGACAAAATCTATCTTAAATCTGCCGAGCATCTCGGCAAAAAGATTGCCGAAAAGGGCTACAACCTTGTTTTCGGTGCGGGAAAATACGGTGTTATGGGCGCATCTGCCCGAGGCGCATACAGCGCAGGTGGCCACACAATCGGAGTTACACCCGATTTTTTTATTGATGTGGGTGTTGTTTTTGACAAATGCTCCGAACTTATTGTAACAGATACAATGCGTGAACGCAAAGGTATTATGGAAGATAAAGCGGACGCTTTTGTAATCTGTGCCGGTGGTATGGGGACTTTTGAAGAATTTTTTGAGGTTCTCACACTAAAGCAGCTTAACAGACACACAAAGCCTATCATTATATATAATGTAAAAGGCTACTATAACTCAATGCTTGCAATGCTTGACAATGCCGTAAGTGAAAAGTTTATGACCAATGCCTGTAACAGACTCTACACGATTGCCGATACCGAAGAAGAGGTTTTCAATCAGCTCGAGAATTATGTTCCGTTCACCTACAATAAATATGAGTTTCTCAAAAAGGACGGTGAGCAGAATGGCTGACCAATGCTCAACTTGCTGCTAGTATCGGAACTTCTGGTAACTCATCAATTCCTGCTTATGAGCATCTTGCACTGGTTGCTGGAGGGCCGATTTATGGTATTGTTAATGATGTTGATATGACAGGTATAGCTCCTTATTCTAAAGGGAACGAAAAACTAACTTGGGAGAAAACGTTAACAACCAATATTTCTTTAAAATTAGGTTTCTTTGATCGACTAAATTTGGTTGCAGAATTTTATAATAAGCAGACTAATGATATGTTGATGGAAGTACCTGTATCGGCAGTGGGTGGCTATACAAGCCGTTGGAGCAATATGGGAGAAATGGTCAATCGTGGTGTCGATCTTTCTTTTGATATCGATGTTCTTCGATTGAAAGATTTTCGTTGGAATATTTCTGCAAATGCATCTTATAATATGAATGAAATCACGGAATTGTATGATGGACGTGATGAGTACGATTTGGGTTCTACTGCTCTTTACCTTAAAGTCGGACATTCGTATGGCGAATTCTATCTGAATCGTTATGCCGGTGTAAATCCGGCTAATGGTGATGCACTTTGGTATGATAAAAATGGAAAAATAACGAATGAATTTAAAGAAGAGGATAAGGTACTGATAGGTAAAAGCTGCAATGCTCCCTGGCAAGGAGGATTCGGTACTACACTTTCTTGGAAAGGTGTGACTGTTTCCGCGCAGTTTAGTTGGGTCGCAGATCGTTATATGATGAATAATGACCGTTACTTCAGTGAGAATGCAGCGGTTTATTCGAGCTATAATATGTCAAGAAGACTGTTGACTGATCGTTGGAAGAAG
>OISD01000230.1_pt1 | contig 18683 bp, 15 predicted proteins | sample 1586421 | NCBI WGS metagenome assembly OISD01 (sample SAMN02675044, study PRJEB24791) | human gut metagenome, SKBSTL002 | isolation source: stool | host: Homo sapiens | place: USA | reverse complement strand
CCAGCTATGATGCCGGCATCCTGAACATGCTGAACCGCTATGGCGCCGCATTTTTGCAGCGCCTTTGCCGCCTGAAGCTCGCGGATCTTGCCGCCCATGCCCGCAATGCGGGAGTGATGCAGCGCGAACAGCAGGTGCGCGCTTTTGAGGGACGGATGCTGGAACTTTCGGCTACCGCCTGTTATACGGTAGGCCAGCTTGCCGTGAACGGGGCCAGCCTGATGGATGCAGGCATCGCCCCCGGTCCCGCGGTGGGTAAGGCACTGAACACCTTGCTGCGCGCCGTGATGGAGGGCCGCCTGCCCAACGAGAAAGCTGCCCTGCTGGCCGCGCTGGAAAAGGAGGGCCTGCTGTGATTTACGGCATTGGCACAGACCTGTGTGATGTGGGCCGGATTGAAAAGAGCATTGCCCGCCCGGCATTTTTGCAGCATGTGTATACCCCGGCGGAGCAGGAGCTCATTGTCGCCCATACGGGCAAGAAGCAGGCGGAAACCGCCGCGGCCAACTTTGCTGCAAAAGAAGCATTTTTGAAAGCCTGCGGCACCGGCCTTTCCGGGTTCTCCATGGCGGAAATCGCCGCCCTGCGCCAGCCAAGCGGTGCGCCTTACCTGGAATTTACCGGTAAAGCCGCCCGTTTCATAGCGCAGAACCATTTGCAGGCTCATTTGAGCTTGACCCATGAGGCCGGCCTTGCCGGTGCGTTTGTGGTGTTGGAACGGGTGGAGTGATACATGGTTTGCCGCAAGCAGTAAAGCACGGCAAAGTATTTGTGTGGTTTGCGGTACATTTCAAGGCCCCTCCCCGGCGCATGGAAACCTTGCTGATTGCAGCAAACGCTGCAAATCATTTGTAGGGGACGATGCTTGCTGTCCCGCATGTTGGGCATATGGCAACCACTTGCATTCCCCGCCAGATAGAATCGCAATGCTTTTTTGCCCCACCGATTCATGATTAAAATAAAGCCTCCCTGCTTATACTGTAAACAGAACGCATTGCAGTATCAGCAGGGAGGTTTTGTTATGGAAGTGCACAGAGGTGAAGTGTTTTACGCAGATCTCAGCCCGGTGGTTGGGTCGGAGCAGGGGGGAATCAGGCCGGTACTTATCATTCAGAACGATATCGGCAACCGGCACAGCCCCACTGTGATTGCAGCGGCCATTACATCCCGGCTGGACAAAGCCCGCCTGCCCACCCACATCAACATCCGGGCGGCGGACACCGGCCTTGCCAAAGACAGCGTGGTGCTGCTGGAACAAATCCGCACGCTGGATAAGCACCGCCTGCGGGAGCGCGCCGGGCAGATCACCGCCGCCGACCAGAAGCGGGTGGATCAGGCACTGGACGTAAGCCTTGGGCTGAGCTCGTACTGAAAAACGATTTGGAATGCGCTCCGCTGCGCTCTGCGCATATTCAGCGGAAAAATATTTATATTTTCGGGACACCGGAGCGTCTGCGGACGCTCCGGTGTCCCATTTTCACGAAAAGGGTTTTCCCCCATGAAAAAAGGGATAGCAGGACCCACGCGGGTGTTCTGCTATCCCAAAATACATATTATTACTCGATCAGGCCGTTGAGCAGGGTCAGGCACTTGCGGCTGTGCAGCTTGCGGATGGCCTTGGCTTCGATCTGGCGCACACGCTCGCGGGTGACGCCGAAGTCGCGGCCGACCTCTTCCAGCGTGCGGGGACGGCCATCGTCCAGACCAAAGCGCAGGCGGATGACCTTTTCCTCGCGGGGGGTCAGGCTCTTGAGTGCCAGATTGATCTGCTGTGCCACCATGGCGCGGTCAGCTGCCTTGCCGGGTGCCTCGGCGTTTTCGTCCGCGACGAAATCGCCCAGAGAGGAATCCTCTTCCTCACCCACGGGGCTTTCCAGACTTGCAGGCTCCTGTGCCATGCGCTGGATCTCGCGCACGCGCTCCACGCTCATGTCCATGGCCTTTGCCAGCTCTTCCGGGGTGGGCTCGTGACCGTTCTGGTACACCAGCTGGTTGGTGGCCTGACGCATCCGGTTGATGGTCTCCACCATGTGCACCGGGATACGGATGGTGCGGGCCTGATCCGCGATGGCGCGGGTGATGGCCTGACGGATCCACCAGGTAGCATAGGTGGAGAAGCGGAAGCCGCGGTCGCAGTCAAACTTCTCGGCGGCCTTGATCAGGCCGATGTTGCCCTCCTGAATGAGGTCAAGGAAGGCCAGATTATGACCGACATGCTTCTTGGCGATGGACACCACCAGACGCAGGTTTGCCTCGCTCAGGCTGCGGCGGGCGTTCAGGCCATCGCGGCGGGTCTTGAGCAGCTCCTGACGGCGTTCCTCGCTCAGGGGGCCGTTCTCCACGGCCTCCATGGCCTTTTCCTCGTCTGCCTTTTCCTCGGCATCCTCGGCAGACTTTTCGCCGTCCTCGTCCAGATCCTCGGTGTAGCTGCGGCTGTTCTCGTCCTCCTCAAAGGAGAAGCGGGCGCTGTTCTTCTTGATGTACTCCGGTGCGCCGTACTTCTGGCGGTCTGCCTGCAAAATGTGTGCAGCCTCGGCACCGGCATGGATGCGGCGGCTCAGCTCCACCTCCTGCTCGGCGCTCAGCAGCGGGATCTGACCGATCTGCTTGAGGTAGTTCTTCACCGGGTCGTCCAGCAGCTCATCCATGGCAGCCTTCAGGTCTGCCGGGTTCTCCTCGGCATCCTCTTCGTTTTCATCGGCAAGGCCCATGTCATCGTTGTTGTTCTCGGCGTTCTCCACCTCAGCAATGATGCTGTCCACGTCCAGACTCGGCTCGTTCTCTTCCTCCAGGACCTTAATGCCGCGCTCCTCCAGCAGGGTGTAGAGGGTGTCTACATCCATGCGGCATTGTGCCGCCAACGCCTTGGCCTCCTGTGCAGAGAGGGTGCCCTCGCCCTTAGTCAACAGTTCCTTCAAAGTCATGCCCATTTTTTCTCTCCTTCCCGCTCCGGGGAAAATCGTGTAATATTGCCCTGTGCATCAGATCACAAGGCCGCCGTTCACCCCGAACACCTGTCCGGTGATGTATCCGGCATCCTCGCCGGCCAAAAAGACCAGCAGCTTTGCAACTTCTTCCGGGGTGCCCAGCCGCCCCACAGGGGTCTCCTCGGCCAGCGCCGCCTTGTCCTCGGCGGTAAAAGCCGCCATCATATCGGTCTCGATGACCCCCGGCGCTACGCAGTTCACGGTAATGCCGCTTGGGCCTTCCTCCTTAGCCAGTGCCTTGGTCAGGCCAATGAGCCCGGCCTTCGCGGCGGAATAGTGCACCTCGCAGCTGCCGCCGGTCTGGCCCCACATGCTGCTCACGGTCAAGATGCGGCCCTGCTTGCGGCGGATCATGCCGGGCAATGCCAGCTGGCACAGGTGGAACGCGCCGCTCAGGTTCACGTCCAGCATCCGCTGCCACTCCTCCGGGGTGATGTCGGTAAACAGCTTCTGCTGCGCGATGCCGGCGTTGCACACCAGCACATCCACCCTGCCCATGGCCTGCTCCACTGCATGGAACGCCAGCTCACAGCTGGCGCGGCTGGCTACATCGCACTGGATGGCAATGCACCCGGGCAGCTGCTGTTCCAGCGCAGCGGCAGCGGCGGCGTTCTGATGGTAGAGCACCGCCACCTGATACCCTGCTGCCGCAAAGGCGCGGGCAGCGGCAGCACCGATGCCCCGGTCGCCGCCGGAGATCAGCACCCGGCGCGCCGCAGCGGGTGCGGCAGGGGCAGGCCGCTCTTTTACAGGCTGCGGCACAGGCTCTGCGGGCAGCTCCACCGCAGGCGGCTCTGCGGGCTTTTCCAGCGTGATCACCCGGGTGGGCTCGTCCACCGCAGGCGCTGCCGTTTTTCCCAGCGTCATGATGCGGGTAGGCTCGTCCGCCACCGGCTCCACCGGCGCTGCCGGCTTTGCGGCCGGTGCGGCAAGGGGCTCCGGTGCGCTCTCTTCCTCCGGCACCTGAAAGGTCAGTTCAAACTCGTCCTCGTACAAGAGTGTATCCCTCCTGTTCGGTATTCTCGGCCGGGCGCAGTGCCCAAACCGGAAAAACCCTGTGCCCATCCCCAGACAGTGCAGCGTTCCGTTTATGTGTCCGGCAAAGGTCCGGTGCTTTGGCGTGCCTGCCTGCAGTTGCGATGGGTTTCGACAAGATTCCATTGAATAATATACCACAATCCAGCCCAAAAAGAAAGTAGGAACTGCAATTTTTTACGCAGTTCCCACTATTTTTCCTTATTTTCCCCTGTTTTCGGGCACCGGGGGCTTCCAGCGGGGTCTGCCTGCCCGCTTTTCCCGCAGGGAAACAAAAAATGCCTGCAAAAGCTGCTGCGCCTCGGCCTCCCGCAGCCTCTTTTCCACCACCGGATGGTGGTTGAAGGGCAGCGCAAACAGGTCGGTCACCGAGCCGCAGCACCCGGCCTTGGTGTCGGCAGCACCGTACACCACCCGGCGCAGACGGCTGTTGATGATGCCGCCCGCGCACATGGGGCAGGGCTCTAAGGTAACGAACAGCTCGCACTCCCACAGCCGCCAGCCGCCCAGCGCCTTGCAGGCGGCATCAATGGCCAGCAGCTCCGCGTGGTGCAGGGCGTTTTTCTCGGTCTCCCGGGTGTTGTGCGCCGTGGCGATCACCTCGCCGTGCCGCGCCACCACCGCGCCCACCGGCACCTCGCCCAAGGCGGCGGCTTTGGCGGCTTCTTCCAGCGCAAGACCCATCAGTTCAAAATCGGTCATGTATCCCATCCTCTCATCCCATCGCCAGCACCAGCAGATTGTTTGCACTGTGCAGCAGCACCCCCGGCCAGAGATGCCCAGTGCGGTCGGCCAGCCACCCCAGCCCCAGCCCGCACACCAGCGCATAGGCCATGGCGGCAGCGCTGCCGTGCTGCAAGGCGAACAGCGCCGCCTGCAAAAGAATGGCCTGTCCCCTGCCCAGCGGCTGCGCCCGGCGCTGCACCGCCCCCCGGAACACCCCTTCCTCCGCCAGTGGAGCCAGCAGGCAGACCCGGCAGAAACGCGCCGCGCCGCCGGGCGGCATGGGCAGCAGCACCGTCAGCACCTTGCCCGCCAGCAGATACCCCACCGCCCAGCCAAAGGCCGAAAGCAGTGCGGCGGTGCGGGGGTTCAGCTTGTGCATGGTCGGTCTCCTCCTGCTATGGTTCGTTCCCGGTTATAGTACCATATCTGCCGCCGGGTGCGCAAGGTTTGGGCGTTCTGTCGTGGCAAATTTATGCAAATCATTGACACATCGCCCTAAATGGTGGTATAATGATTTCCAACCTTTTTGATGAAAGCGTCGTATATACTGTATTTTACCGGTAGACCGGAGGTATTATTATGATCCGTATCCTCACCGATTCCGCGTGCGACATCCTGCCCGCCGAGGCGCAGCAGCTGGGCGTGACTGTGATCCCCCTGAACGTGACGCTGGAGGACGGCACCGTCCTGCGGGACGGCATCGACATGACCCCCAGCGAATACTATACCCATCTGGCATCCTGCCACAAGCTGCCCACCACCAGCCAGCCCAGCCCAGAGCAGTTCGAGCGGCTGTATCTGGACGCTGCTGCCGCCGGAGACGAAGTGCTGGGCATCTTTTTGTCCGATGCGCTGTCCGGCACCGGCCAGTGCGCCAGACTTGCTGCCGACCTTGCCAACGTGGATAATGTGGTGTTCGTGAACACCGAGAACGTCTGTCTGGGGCAGTCCTTGCTGGTGCGGCTGGCTGTGCAGCTGCGGGACGCCGGTAAGACGATCACCCAGATCGCCGCCGATCTGGAAAAGGCCAAGCAGCACCTGCATCTGGTAGCCGCCGTGGACGATCTGAAGTACCTGCGCAAGGGCGGCAGACTGTCCGCCGCCGCAGCTGTGGCGGGCGGTATGCTGGGCATCAAGCCCATCCTCGCCGTCATAGAGGGTAAGGTGGCGCTGGCCGGTAAGGCGCGCGGTCTGCCCGGCGTGTATGTGGCGCTGTTCAAAAAGATCGACGAGATGGGCGGCATCCACCCGGGCTACACCCCGCTGCTGGGCTACACCGTCAACCACCGGGAGCTGCAGCCGCTGCTGACCTACCTGCAGGACAACCTGCATCTGGACGCACCGCTGGTGCGCCAGATCGGCTGCGTCATCGGCACCCACACCGGCCCCGGCGCATTCGGCATCGCGTTCTTTGATAAAGAGCTGGTGCTGGAATAAAACCTATTGAAAGCTAAAACAAGTCGGACAGCCCGCGGGCTGCCCGACTTGTTTTTTGTAGGGGAATGGGAAGTAATAGCGCTGTTTTGGGATGTGCACCCTTGTTGGCAACACCCTCGCCCTCTCAGGCGCTAACGCGCCAGCTCTCCCAAAGGGAGAGCCCTTGGCATAGCGGCAAAGTTTCCAGTCGAACCGCAAGGCTTGCGGTTTCGCCAGAGCCTCTCCCTTTGGGAGAGGTGGATGCGAACGTAGTGAGCAGACGGAGAGGGCGAGGTTGCTTCCCGCAGCACCGCGCTTTCGCAGAAAGCGGCGCTGCAACTGCCGCTTTTCTCTACGACCCCTCTCTGTGAAAAAGTAGTTCCGAAACGCCCGCAGGCGTTTCGGAACTACAAATAAAAATATTCTTTCCGCTACTGATGCGCAAAGCGAACGCGGAGCGCATTCTGAATCGTCCCGCCCTGCCCTTACAGCACCGCGTCCGAAATGAGCTTGCCCAGCAGCAGAACCAGCACCACCAGCATCATGGGGCGGATGAAGCGGGCACCCTTTTTCAGCGCGAAGTGCGAGCCCAGCAGGTTGCCCAGAATATTGCTGACTGCACAGGGGATGCCGATGTGGAACACCACCAGACCGTTCATCAGGTAGGTGAACAGGCTGGCGTAGTTGCTGGCCAGATTGAGCACCTTGCCGTTGCCGTTGGCAGTGCGCAGGTCAAAGCCCATCAGGGTGGTAAAGGCAATGATGGCAAAGGTACCGGTGCCCGGGCCCATAACGCCGTCGTACAGGCCGATGCCAAAGCCGATGGCCAGTGCCAGCAAAATCTTTTTCAGGTCCAGCGTGCCGTCGTCCCGGTTCTCGTCCGGCAGGTTGCGCTGCCACAGAATGATGACCGCCGCCACCGGCAGGATGATGAACATCATGGTGCGCAGCATCTCATCGCTGAGCAGCAGCACGATGTGCGCGCCCAGCGCACTGCCCGCAAAGCTGCCGATGGCTGCAAGAACACCCACCTTCACGTTCATGGCACCACTTTTGAAAAAGCTTGCCGTGGCAAAGGTAGTGCCGCAGGCGGCGCTGAACTTGTTGGTGGCATAGGTGTAGTGGGGCGGCAGCCCGGCAAACAGATAGGCCGGCAGGCTGATCAGCCCGCCGCCGCCGGCTGCCGAATCCACAAAGCCTGCAAAGCCGGTCATCAGCATGAGAAACGCCATCATCCACGGCGAGATCGTGATACCCATTGTTATAATTCCTCTTATCTTTCCAAGTCGTTTGTTCTTTTTCAGGGGACGCGCGCCTCAGACCATATAAAACCTCCCCTCGCAGGGCAATACACAGCCCGGGATACCTGCACGCAGCAGGGCATCTCCGGGCATTTTTGCAATTTTTCGACTTGATATTACAGATTGTTTTTAAAGAAGCGGTAAGCGTTGCGCCAGTAGATGGCCTCCACCTCGTCCTCAGTAAAGCCCTCGCGGCGCAGTGCCTCGGCCAGCAGCGGCATATCTGCCGCCGTTTCCAGCTCGTGCTGACCGCCGATGCCGTCAAAATCGCTGCCAAGGCTGATGACCTCAATGCCGCCCACCTGCTTGAAGTGTGCCGCGTGCTTTGCCAGCCGCTCCACCGTACTGCGGCAGTTCTTCGGGTGTGCCGAGTCTGCGTCCACAAAGGAAGCGCAGTAATTCAGCCCTGCAATGCCGCCCTTTTCTGCCAGTGCACGGATCATCTCATCGGTCAGGTTGCGGTTGTGGGGCGACAGGGCACGGCAGTTGGAATGACTTGCCGCAAAGGGACGGGTGCTGTGGTTTGCGATGTCCCAGAAGCCCTTATCGGAAAGGTGGCTCACGTCTGCGGTGATGTGCAGCTTTTCCATCTCTTCCAAAAAGGCAAAGCCCCGCTCGGTCAGACCGGTCTCGGTGTTGGCCACCAGCGGCCCGCCGGGGTTTGCGTTGGGGGCTGCCAGTTCGTTGGGGTAGTTCCATGTCAGGGTCATCATGCGCACGCCCAGCTCCTGCAGCCGCCGCAGCACGCCCAGACTGCCCTTGCAGCAGCCGCCCTCTTCCACCGTCAGCATGGCGCTGAGCTTGCCCTCGGCGCGGTTGCGCTCAAGGTCGGCGGCGGTGTACACCGGGGCGATCTTTTCCGGGTAAGCCGCCATGAGCCGCTTGAAGATGTCGATCTCCTCCAGCACGCTTACCAGCGGGTCGGCCCCGGGAGCGGGGTCGGCCAGATCCACATAGGCCGCAAAGCATTGCAGCAGATAATCCCCCTGCTGCAATTTTTCAAGGTCGATATGCAGATCGTTGTGCAAAAAGCTTTTGGGTGCGCCCGCCTTTTCGGCGCGGCGCAGTTCGTACAGGGTATCGCAATGCAGATCCCAAACCTTCATGATGGATACACTCCTTTATGCTTCTTCTCCCAGCAGCTGCAGCAGCTGTTCGGGGTTCATAGACAAAATCGCGCCGTCTGCCCCGCCGGTAACGGTGTCGGCCAGTGACTGCTTGGCCTGCTGCAGCTCCACGATCTTTTCCTCAATAGTGTCCTGCGCGATCAGCCGGTACACCTGTACCGGGTTGCGCTGACCGATGCGGTAGGCGCGGTCGGTGGCCTGATTTTGCGCGGCAAGGTTCCACCACGGGTCGTAGTGGATGACGATATCAGCGGCGGTCAGGTTCAGACCCGTACCGCCCGCCCGCAGCGAAATCAGAAAGACGTCCGCCTCGCCCTGATTGAACCGGCGCACCTGCTCGGCACGCACCGGCTTCGGGGTAGAGCCTTGCAGGGTGAAGTGGCTCACCCCGGCCTCGTCCAGCCGCTTTGCCAGCAGTTCCAGCATGGAGGTGAACTGGCTGAACAGCAGAATGCGGTGCCCGCCCGCCACTGCCTCGGTGACAAGTTCCAGACAGGCTTCCAGCTTGGCGCTGCTGCCGGTCCAGTTGTCTGCCACAAGACGCGGGTCGCAGCAAATCTCCCGCAGCCGCATCAGCACGGCAAACACGGTCATCTTGTCCTCCGGCTTTGCCGCCCGCAGCTTTTCCCGGGCGTCCACCACCGCTGCCAGATACAGCTTGCGCTGCTCGGTCTCCAGCTCAACGCGGCGCACGTTCTCGGTCTTGGGCGGCAGCTCCCGCAGCACCTCGGACTTCATGCGCCGCAGGATGAAGGGGCCGGTGAATTGGTTCAGCCGCCGCACGGCGTTGGCATCCTCGTCCTGCACGATGGGCTTTTCAAACCGGGCGCAGAAGGTCTTGTAGGGGGGCAGATACCCCGGCATCAAAAAGGAGAAGATGCTCCACAATTCGCCCAAGCGGTTCTCCACCGGGGTGCCGGTCAGGGCAAAGCGCACCCGGCTGTTCACCCGGCACACCGCCTTGTATTTCTGGGTGGTGTGGTTTTTGATGGCCTGCGCTTCGTCCAGAATGCAGGCGTAAAAGCTTTGCCCGGCATACAGTTTTTCGTCCCGGCGCAGCAGGTCGTAGCTGGTGATGACGATGTCCGCCTGCGCCCACCCATCGACCAGCGCGGCGCGGTGGGCGGCATCGCCGTCCATGGCAACACTTTGCAGCTGCGGGGTGAACTTCTGGCATTCCTCCTGCCAGTTCAGCACCAGCGACGCCGGGCAGACGATGAGGCTGGGCAGCTGCTGCCCGCCCTCCTTCATGGCCAGCAGGTAGCTGAGCACCTGCACAGTCTTACCCAGACCCATATCGTCGGCCAGAATGCCGCCCATGCCGTAGCCGTCCAGCGTGCGCAGCCAGCGGTAGCCGTCCCGCTGGTATTTGCGCAGGGTCTTTTGCAGCGAGAGCGGCGGGGTATACTCGCTGTCCCGCACGGCGTGGAAGCTGCGGCTGATGCGCCGGAAGGCATCGTCCCGGTCGAACCGCAAGCCGTTCTGCCCCGAAAGCGCCCAGTCCAGCGTGGGGGCACGGTAGAGCGGCAGGGCGGCGTGGCCGTCCTTCAGCTTTGCACCGGAAAGTTCCAGCGTGTCGTTCAGCTCGTCCAGCCCTTCCAGACTGTCATCCAGCCGCAGCAGACTGCCGTCCCGCAGGCGGTGGTAGCGTTTTTTCTGGTGCAGGGACTGCAAAAGCTCCCGCAGTTCCTCCACCGGGAACGCGCCGGTGTCCACTTCCAGATCCAGCACACTGCCGTGCACCGATACCCCTACCGAAATTTTAGGCGGGGCGGCTTGTAAGTTGCGGAAGGCATCGGTCTGGTACACCTCGCCCATGGCCAGCAGGGCGGGAATGCCCTCTTCCAGCAGCTGGAAAAGCGCCTCCTCCCCGGAAAGGCTGTAATGCCCCGGCTTGCCGGTCTCGGGTTCCAGATAGGTCTCCAGCAGGCGCTTTGCCCGGTTCTCGGTGCGGGCATCCCGCAAAAGGTCGGGCGGCACCGGCTCGCCGGGGGCTACCCTGTCCTCTCCGTACAGAAAGACCGGGTAGGCCGTGACGGTAAGCCCCCGATCGGCGTCCAGATAAAACTGCACCACCGGTTCCAGCGGGATCTGGTTCAGCAGCAGCCGGTCGGGGTCCACGATGTTGACCCGGTTGCCCAGTTCCGGCAGCACATAGCTGCAAAAAGCGGCGGCGTCTGCGCTGGTAAAGAACAAACTGCGCCCGCCAAAGGTGTCCAGTACCGGCAGCACCCGGCGGCATTCCTCCCGCTGCATCCGCCAGAGGGTACTTTCGCCCAGCAGATAGGCATAGTCCAGCCCCTGCACCCCGCTGAGTGCCGGGGTGCAGCTTAGCTGCACGCCGCCCTTGCGGCGTTCCACCTTCAGGCTGATGACCGGCAAGCCCTCTTTAAGGGTATAGCCGCCCACAACGCCCTCGGCGGCGTAAAGCTCCACAAGAGCATCCAGCCCTTCGCCGGTCAGCGGCAGACCACCCGCCGGGCCTTTCTCCCAGCCGGAGCGCACCGTGCCCTCGGCTTCAAACGCCTGCCGGGCGCTCACCTGACGGCGCAGCAGCCGCAGCAATTGCTGCGCATCCGGGGCAAAAGCGTCCCACCGGTGCACAAAGGCCAGCGACTTCCCGTAGCTGACGCTTTCGCCCCGCTCGATCGCATCCAGAAACTGCGGGATGCTTTTTACCAGATACTGCCGCCCGCCGATGCCATCCGAGACCCGCAGTCGCAGCCAGATACGGCCATTGTGCGGCGTAAGCTCCGGTTCCAGCAGAGCAAAGCCGGTGCGCTGGGCAGCGTTCTGGGGCTGGGGCTGCGCATCCTCCCGCTGGTAGCGCTTCAACAGCAGCTGGGCCTCATAGTCGGTCTCCGGCTCCTCGCCCCGCCACTTGCGGCCGAACAGCATATCCAGCCCGGCGCTGTAACTGTCCTTGCGGGGTTCGGTGCTCAAGCCTGCCACGCCCCGCTGCACCCCGGGGATGCTCTCCGGCTTTTTTTCCGGAGCAGGCGGATTTTTTTCCGCGTCCTGCAGCAGCAGCGCGCCAATGTGCTTACAGTAGGTGCCGTCGCCGTTTTGATTATAGGGGCAGTCGCAGGAGGCGCTGACAAAGCTGCCGTTTTCCCGCAGCCAGACCTGCGTATAATAGCAGTCCGGCCCGCTGCCCTGCACCAGCGCTGTCAGGTGCCGCACCCCGTCCTCGTTGGTGGTGCAGCTGCTTTGCAGGATGCGCTTGCGGTACTTCTGTGCCCGCTCAAAGATGCTTTTGCCCAGCAATGCGCGGATCTCCTGTGCGTCCATGTGGTCTCCCTCCCCTGTGCTGTCGCGGTTCCGGTCTATTCTATAAGAATACCGCGTTCCACCCCGGGATGCAAGGGCAGAAGGGTAAAAAACGTTTAGAAAGCGCGGGCGGGATGATTTTGAATGGCTTCCGCTACGCTCTAGCCATTTTCAGCGGAAGAATTATTTTGATTTGCAGTTTCGAAACGCCTGCGGGCGTTTCGAAATTGCTTTTTCACAGGAGGGGTCGTAGAGGAAAACGGCATTTGCAGTGCCTGTTTCCTGCGGAAACATCCGCACTGCGGGGTTGCTTCTTGGCTCTCAACAGGTCAAAGAAAAAGCACCCGCGAACGCCTTCGGGTGCCAATGCACAGACGGGAAGGGTTGCAGGTGCTTTCTTTATTTTAGGAAATTCCGCGCTTGCGGGTCTTGAGGTGGTACATTTCCTGATCGGCCTTATCGATCAGGTCGTGCACGGTGGCGATGTCCGGCTCAAGGCGGGCGCAGCCGATGCTGATCTCGATCTGGTAGGGCTTGCCGGAGGCGGCGTTGGCGGCGTCCAGCTCCCGCTGGATGGAGGCGATCAGGGTGCGCACCTCCACGCTGTTGCAGCCGCAGGCGATGCAAAATTCATCGCCGCCGTAGCGCGCCAGCACGCCGTTATAGTTGGCGCACACCTTTTTCAAAATGCCCGCCAGCAGCACCAGCGCAGCGTCCCCCTCCAGGTGGCCGTATTCATCGTTGATGTGCTTGAAGTGATCCATGTCCATCATGAGGAAGTGCAGCGAGCGGTTGGGGTGACGGCGGTAGTAGGGCAGTTCGCTTTCCAGATACCGCAGCGCCACGATGCGGTTGCTGACGCCGGTCAGGGTGTCCACCGTGAACTTGGTCTGCAACACCAGCACATACACGCACACCAGCCCCAGCGTAATGCCGCAGCACAGCAGCCCGCGCCCGGGCAGCCAGCCTTGCAGCAAAAAGCCTGCCGCCGGCGCAAGCGCGAGCAGCAGCAGGGTCTTCAGTTCCTCTTTGGGTGTTTCCTGCTTCCAGTTGCTCAGCGTCCAGCTGCAGCGGAGAAAGGCCGCCGCCAGATAGGCAAGCCCCACCAGCTTCGCCCCCCAGAACAGGGTGCTGCCCCGCAGCCCCTCTGCATCCAGATAGCAGAAGCCGTTTTCGTCCCGCGCTGTCAGCAGCGCCAGCAAAAGCAACGCCACCGGTGCGGCGCTGAGCGCCAGCCTGCGGCCGTCCTCCATCCATGTACGCCCCAGCTCTGCCTCCACATACAAAAACACCAGCAAGCAGCAACACGCCGCCAGCAGGTAAAACAAAATGCTGCCCCCGGCGTTCAGCCGGTAGGTCAGGGGGATGCCCAGATCCTGCCACGCGCCCAGCTGCGCCAGCGCACTGCCATGATCTACGATCGTCAGCGCCCCGGCAGACCACAGCAGCGCCGTGAACAGCCGCCCGGGCAGACTTTTATCCCGCATTTTCTGCTGCGCCCGCAGCAAGACCGCCAGCGTGACCAGACAGACCACACTGACCTGAGTATGGGCAATCGCATCCATGCCGCAACGCTCTCCTTTACCCTAGGGCGGCTTTGCGCCGTCCCGGCCCTTTTTCGCTCTTCCAACGTTCCTTTTCCGCACAGATTTATTGTACCAAATCCGTAACAGATATGCAACACAAACCGAAAATTTCATACAAAAAAAGACACCGGAACGTCTTTCGGCGTTCCGGTGTCTCTTGGAATCATATCACTTTGCCTGCGGATGGGCGGCGTCGTTGCGCAGGGCGCTTTCGCGGATCTTTTCCAGCGTCTGCTCGCTGAGGATGTGCTCTGCCTTGCAGGCGTCCTCGGCGGCGGTCTGCTCGTCCACGCCCAGCTGCACAAAGAAGTGGGTCAGCAGCTGGTGGCGGCTGTAAATGCGCTGAGCGATCTCCAGCCCGGGCTCCAGCAGGGTCAGGTTGCCTTCGCCGTCCACCGCGATATAGCCGTTCTCCCGCAGCTTTTTCATGGCGATGCTCACGCTGGCTTTGGTAAAGCCCAGCTCATTGACTACGTCAATGGAGCGCACTTTGCCCATACGCTGGCTCAGCATCAGGATCGTTTCAAGATAATCTTCTGCGGATTGGTGGATCTGCATGGTTTGTCCGGCCTCCTGCCTCATTCCCTCTGGGGGATTTTTCCGACAGGGGATGTGTACCCTCTGTCGTATGTTAAAGGATATCACACTTTTGCGGTTGATGCAAGTAATTCGCAGCAAGTTTTGTTAAACTAACCATATTTTTCTGCACAGAACTGCTGTTTTGCCGGTTTTGTGCCGCGCCTGTTTTGTGCAAAGGGTGCAATTTAGAGCGCAGCCAGATAGGCCGCAGGGCCTTCCTCGTACAGGTCGCCGCCGTGGGCATCCAGCACAACGGTCAGGGGCATATCCTGCACGGTCAGGCGGCGCACCGCCTCACAGCCCAAGTCCGGCCATGCGATCACTTCCAGCGTCTGCACGCTTTTTGCCATCAGCGCACCGGCACCGCCCAGCGCAGCCAGATACACCGCGCCGTTGCGCACCACAGCTGCCTTGACGGCGGCATCCCGCTTGCCCTTGCCGATCATGATCTTGTTGCCAAGATCCAGCAGCCGGGGGCTCATGGCGTCCATGCGCCCGCTTGTGGTAGGCCCTGCCGAGCCGATGACTTCGCCCGGGCGTTCCGGGGTGGGACCCACATAATAGATGGCGCTGCCTTCCAGATCAAAAGGCAGGGTCTCGCCCTTGTCCAGTGCTTCCATCATCCGCTTGTGTGCCTGATCCCGGGCGGTGTACACCACGCCGGAAAGCAGTACGGTATCCCCCGCTTTCAGCGGGGCAAGATCCTGCGCGGTGCAGGGGGTAGTCAGTCTGTATTCCATCGTTCTCCCCTCCTTACAGCTCCGCGCTGGCGCGGCGGGTCACATGACAGGAAACGTTCACAGCCACCGGCAGACCCGCCACATGGGTGGGCATCTGCTCAATGGCAAGGCCAAGGCAGGTGGTCTTGCCGCCAAAGCCCTGCGGGCCGATGCCCAGTGCATTGATGGCGGCAAGCAGCTCCTGCTCCAACTGGGCGTAGTAGGGGTCGGGGTTGGGGATATCCAGCGGGCGCAGCAGCGCCTTTTTGGCAAGATACGCCACCTTGTCAAAGCTGCCGCCCACGCCGATGCCCAGCACGATGGGCGGGCAGGGGTTGGAACCGGCCAGCTGGACGGTCTCCAGCACGAACTTCCGGAAGCCCTCCACGCCGTCGGCGGGCTTGAGCATCTGGATGCGGCTCATGTTCTCGCTGCCAAAGCCCTTGGGTGCTACCGTGATACGGCAGCCCTCGCCGTCCACCAGATGCACCGTGATGGCCGCCGGGGTGTTATCGCCGGTGTTGCCCCGGCGCAGCGGGTCGGCCACGATGCTCTTGCGCAGGTAGCCATCGGTGTAGCCCCGGCGCACGCCCTCGTGGATGGCGGCTTCAAAGCTGCCGTCAATGTGCACATCGGTGCCCAGCTCCACGAACACACAGGCCATGCCGGTATCCTGACAGATGGGCAGGTCTTTCTCCTTTGCAGCGCCAAGGTTCGACCACAGCAGGTCTAATGTGTTCTTTGCCAGCGGCCACGGCTCTTCTTCCCGCGCCTTTTCCAGCGCGGCCTGCACGTCCTGCGGCAGCTGGGTGTTGGCTTTAATGCAGAGCCGCGCCACCGTATCCGTAATGCTCTGTGCGGAGATCGTTCTCATGCCTGTATCCTCCGCTTACAGTCGTGCCACGCCGGTCTCGCGGGCAGCCTTTGCCACGGCATTTGCCACAGCCTCGGCCACGCGGGGGTCGAACGCACCGGGGATGATGTTCTCCTCGCTGCGGTCGGCATCGGTGATGAGGTCTGCAATGGCGTAGGCAGCAGCCAGCTTCATCTCATTGTTGATATCCCGGGCGCGGACGCTGAGCGCGCCCTTGAACAGGCCGGGGAAGCACAGCACGTTGTTGACCTGATTGGGGAAGTCGCTGCGGCCGGTAGCCATCACCCGCACGCCGCCGGCCTTGGCTTCGTCCGGCATGATCTCCGGGGTGGGGTTTGCCATGGCAAAGACGATGGCGTCCTTGTTCATGGTCTTGCACAGCTCGGTGGTCAGGATGCCGGGGCGGGACACACCGATGAACACATCTGCGCCCTCCAGCGCTTCCTTCAGGCCGCCCTTGATCTGGCGGGGGTTGGTCACCTCACCCAGCCAGTTCTTGTGTGCTTCGGCGCTGTTGCAGCCCTTGTACAGGGTGCCAAACTGATCCACTGCAATGATATCCTTCGCACCGGCGGTCATGAGCATCTTGATGATGGCGGTACCGGCAGCGCCGGGGCCGTTCAGGACGATGTGCACGTCCTCCATCTTTTTATTCACCACCCGCAGGGCGTTGATGAGGGCAGCAGTGACCACGATGGCGGTGCCGTGCTGGTCATCGTGGAACACGGGGATGTCCAGCTCCCGCTCCAAGGTCTCCTCGATCTCGAAGCACTCGGGGCTCTTGATGTCCTCCAGATTGATGCCGCCAAAGGTGGGTGCGATGGCCTTGCAGGCAGCGATGACGCTGGCAGCATCGTGGGCGTCGATGCAGATGGGGAAGGCGTCCACGCCGCCGAACTCCTTGAACAGCACCGCCTTGCCTTCCATGACCGGCAGACCGGCCTCCGGGCCGATGTCGCCCAGACCCAGCACAGCGGTGCCGTTGGAGACAACGGCCACCATGTTGCCCTTGAAGGTGTACTTATACACATCCTCCGGGTTTTCCTTGATCTTGCGGCAGGGCTCGGCCACACCGGGGGTGTAGGCGGTGGACAGGTCGTCACGGGTGGCGACTTCCACCTTGCTCACGATGCCCACCTTTCCCTTGTGGGTCTCGTGCATTTCCAGAGCTGCTTTATTGTAATCCATGGTTTTATCCTCCAATTTCAGCAAAAGGCTTTCCCCCGCAGGGAAAGGCTCATACAGTTTTATTGTATCAGAACCGCCGGGGTATTTCCACCGGTTTTGCGGCATTTCCCGCCCCAAAGCGGGCAAAAGTGATACCTGTGCCGGGCGATATTTGTGGAATTTTCGCAAAAATCTTTTCTTTTCGCATTTTTCCGTTATAATAGTAAGGTATGATATTTGCATTCTCCGTGAAAACGGTCTGCTATTTTTAGGAGGTATCTCTTTTGAAACGCATTACCAAGATCCTGTTGTGTGTGCTGTGCGCGGTGGCTGCTGTGCTGTGCGTAGCTGCGGCCTGCTTTATGCTGCTCAAAAAGCAGGGCAGCACCACGGCATCCTCTGCCGCATCCGGCGCAAGCGTGTCCGTCTACGGCAAGGTGTCAGATTTCGACTATGCCAACTTCGATTACTCCGAAGGGCTGGACGATAACGGCCACTGGACCGGCATCCGCGCACTGGACTATGTGACGCTGCCGGAGGATGTATCCGCGCTGCCGCTTTCCAAGGCCGATATCGAGCCCACTGAAGCCGAGATCCAGACCCAGATCGACACTTTGCTGAACCAATACGCCACCACCCAGAACATCACCGACCGGGCAGCCCAGAGCGGCGACACCGTGAACATCGACTATTCCGGCGCGGTGGATGGCGTAGCCTTTACCGGCGGCACCGCCACCGGCTACGACCTGACGCTGGGCAGCCACTCCTTCATTGACGGCTTCGAGGATCAGATCATCGGCCACAACATCGGTGACACCTTTGATGTGACCGTCACCTTCCCGGAGGGCTACGGCGACTCCACCGATGCCGAGGGCAACACCATCACCCTCAGCGGCAAGGAAGCCGTGTTCAGCGTGACCCTGAACGCCATCACCCAGAGCGTTGTCCCCACCCTGACCGACGAGTGGGTGGAGACCAATTTTGCCGCCAGCGACGACCTGCACACCGCAGACGCCCTGCGCCAGTACTTTGACAGCGCCCTGTACGCCAACAATCTGGACAACGCCGTGATGGACTATCTGCTCACGAACTCCACCTTTAAAGAAGTCCCCACCCAGATCACCAGCTACTACATCCGGATGTTCCTGAACTACCACTCTCAGCTGGCTACCCAGTACGGCATGGAGCTGAACGCCTACGCACAGGCCAAGGGCTACGCCGATGCCGACGCGATGCTGGCGGATTCCGACGATTACTTTGAGCATCTGGCTAAGCAGGATCTGGTCTTTCAGGCCATTGCGGAGCAGCTGGACATCACCCCCACACAGGAGCAGATCGACAGCGCCAACAGCTCCTACGCCGACACCTACGGCGCACAGCGCAGCATGCTGAACGCCTTGCAGTTGGCGGTGCTGGACAAGGTGGAGGAAAGCGCAGTGCTTTCCTGACAGTGCGCCTGCCGGAGCGTGAACGATTTTAATGCGCTCCGCTTTGCTCTGCGCATAGATAGCGGAAAAATTATTTTTAATAGAGCAATGCCGGAGCGTCTGCGGACGCTCCGGCATTGCATTTTCACGAGAGGGGGCGTAGAGGAAAACGGCAGCTGCCGCGCAGCTTTCTGCGAAAGCGCGGCGCGGCGGTTAGCGTTCTCGCCCTCTCCGTCAGTTCGCTTCGCTCACTGCCACCTCTCCCAAAGGGAGAGGCAAGAGCACTACCGGAAACTTTCTCATTACACCTAAAACTTCAGCAACAAGCCTTCGACCTTGGCTCTCCCTTCGGGAGCGCCTGAGAGGGTTCGCTCCCCCGGGGGGAGCTGTCGCGCAGCGACTGAGGGGCTATAAATGGAGAAGCGAAAAAAGCGTTAAAGCGATAGCGCCGACTGGCGCAGCGCTAGCT
>OISD01000220.1_pt1 | contig 19257 bp, 7 predicted proteins | sample 1586421 | NCBI WGS metagenome assembly OISD01 (sample SAMN02675044, study PRJEB24791) | human gut metagenome, SKBSTL002 | isolation source: stool | host: Homo sapiens | place: USA | reverse complement strand
GATAACAGTAAACATATTCTTTTTTTGTAATCTTTTTTGTGGGCAAAAGTAAAGACAATATACTTTATAATCTGCATGATGAAACTTTAGACCGTACTACCAACGGTAAAGGTCCCATTCAAGATATGCTATCCAAAGATATTGAAAAATTAGACGCCGGCAGTTGGTTCAGTTCTCGATTTATCGGCATTCACGTACCCCGTATAGCCGAAATGCTAGATACCCTACAAGGAAAGGCACACATTTTTTTTGATGTAAAACGAGGAACTCCGATAAAAGATTTGATTACATTAGTACGCCAAAAAGGATATGAAAATAAAAGTTTCTTCTGGTTTGCAGACTCAGAAATGCTGAAAGAATTTATCAAAATCGCTCCGGAAATGAAGATTAAAGTAAATGCCTCCAATATAGCGGCTTTGGAGAAATGGATGAAAATATGCACCCCGGCCTATGTAGAAACAGATATCCTCAATATCACTCCTCAATTCAAAGAATTCTGCAAAAGCAATCATATCAAGATAATGGCTGCTATTCAGAATGCGAGTGAAAAAGAATATAAAAAAGCGATTGAAGTCCATCCCGATTTAGTCAATCTGGACCGGCCGGAACTCTTTATAAAAATACTCCATCAGGAGATTAAAAAATAACCCTTTTCCAAGAAGAGCTATGAAAAGTACCCTATCTTACCTGCTGATTATATGCAGCCTGTTTACTGCTTGTATCGGTCATCAGGAAGAATCCCTACTGTTCTACGTAGATACCCGTACGGGCACTGCACCAAGCGCAACCCACACCGCAGAACTTTTCGGCAAAAATACCGAAGAGTACGGGCAAACGCTGCCTGCTGTTCTAGAGCCCAACGGAATGAACTTTTGGACTCCCCAAACACAAGATACAGAAGCAAAATGTAAGGCTCCCTATTATTACAAAGATACGAAAATACAAGGTTTCCGCAATTCACATTGGATTGTCGGAGGTTGTACACAGGATTACGGTTCCATGACCTTGATGCCTGTATCGGGTACACTGAAATATCTTCCCCAAGACAGAGGAAGCCTGTTCTCTCACCAAGAAGAAACAGCAACGCCCGCCTATTACTCTGTCCTTCTCAAAGATTATTCCATCTTTGCAGAAATGACCGGACGTTCCCGTTCAGCCATTTTCCGATTCACTTATAACCAACCGGAAGATGCTTATCTCATAGTCAATCCTAACAGTGATGAAGGGAAAGGATATATTGAAATCGATACCATAAAAAAACAGATACGCGGATACAATCCCGTCCACCGCATCTATCAAGGCTGGGGAGAACCCGCCGGATACAACGGGTACTTTATCATTGAATATCAAAATGAAATAGAAGAATATGGTACATTCCGGCATGACAGTCTCTTCGCCGGACAACGACAGATAGCCGATGGAACAGGTATAGGTGCATATCTCCGGTTCAAAATACACTCAGAAGGACCCATATTAATCAAAGCCGCTTCCTCTTTTACTGACATGGAAGGCGCTCAAAAGAATCTGGACACCGAGATACCTCATTGGGATTTTGACCGCACCCGACAGGAACTGAACTCCATCTGGGAACAAAGGCTTTCACAAGTTACAATACAGACAAACAACCGAAACGATAAAGAGAAATTTTACGGAGCACTCTACCGTGCCTCATTCCTGCCACGTACATTCAATGATGTAGACGGGCGCTATCCTTCTTTTTCCACAGGACACCCGTTCAGACAATCAGCCAACGGTAGAAATTACTATGAAGATTACAGTATGTGGGATACTTACCGTGCTCTCCATCCTTTAGTCAATATCCTAACCCCAAAGAAAGCCGGAGACATGATGCAATCATTGGTGGACAAATATGAACAAGGCGGCTGGCTGCCTATATTTCCTTGTTGGAACAGTTATACCGCAGCCATGATAGGCGATCATTGCATCTCCGCACTGGGAGATGCCTATATCAAAGGAATCCGTAATTTTGATATCAACAAAGCTTGCGAAGGAATGCTCCGGAACGCATTCAGGACTCCCGCCACCTATGAAGAATATAAAAACGGAATGGGACGGCGTGCTTTGAATTCTTATCTGAAATATGGATACATTCCTTTGGAAGACAGCGTACCGGAAGCCTTTCATACCTGCGAACAAGTGTCACGTACTTTAGAATATGCATACGATGATTTCGTATTGGCCCAAGTCCTGCAAAAGTTGGAAACATCAGGTGATTACTTTCCTGATCCACAAAAAACAGGACTTTATGATACATTAATGATACGTGCACGATATTACCGTAACGTAATAAACCCTAGCACCGGATATGCCCAAGGCAGATACGCTGACGGAAGTTTCCTCACCGATGCCGGTAACGCCTTTTCTTTCACCCGCTTCATCACCGAAGGAGCTCCCTGCCATTATACTTGGTATGCCCCCCATGATATATACGGACTTATGGAATGTATGGGCGGAAAAGAAAAATACATTGCCAAACTGGATTCCATGTTCAGCGAACACCGCTACTGGCACGGCAACGAACCTTGTCATCAGATAGCCTACCTCTTCAACTATGCCGGACAACCTTGGAAAACCCAACGGGAGGTACGTCATATTATGGAAACAGAATATCTGAACGCTCCCGGTGGTCTGTCAGGTAATGATGATGCAGGACAGATGTCTGCCTGGTATGTATTTTCTGCTATGGGATTCTATCCGGTATGTCCCGGTACACCTTATTATATAATAGGAAGTCCTTCTTTTCCCCGGATGAGCATCCGCTTGGAAAACGGAAAGACATTCACCATATTAGCCCACAACGCCAACAAAAAAAATATATATATCCAGTCAGCAAAACTAAACGGAAAAGAATATGACAAGAATTACTTTACACACCAAGATATAATACAGGGAGGAACATTAGAGTTCCAGATGGGCCCGAACCCTAATACAAACTGGGGAGCATCCGCCCTCAGCCTGCCTCCCGACAATATGAAATAAGTACAAAAAATAAAAAACAACCCATATGAAGAATCAAACTATCATCAGCCTCTTATGCTGCCTCCTGTTGTTTGTGACAGGATGCAGTACTTCCCATCAAGGGAACACGTACGACATCATGACCTATGGAGCCAAAGGAGACGGACAAACAGATGATGCCGCCGCTATACAACGCGCCATCAATGCCTGTTCCGCTGCCGGTGGCGGAACCGTAATCATTCCTGCCGGACACACCTTTCTATGCGGTCCGCTATATTTGAAATCCTATGTGAACCTTCATCTGGAACCCAACTCCCGATTGCTGGCCAACCCCGATGAAAGCATCTATACAGAAAGCGCATTCCGCGAAAACCGTGGCGAAGGAATGATGTGGATCAGTGGAAAAGACTTAAAACAAATATCCATTACCGGTACAGGAGAAATAGACGGAAACGGAATCGCCTTCATGGGCAAAGAGCTGGATGATTCCTACGAGCTGAAGCCCGTCACTGATTTTGACCCACGCCCACATGTGCTTACCCTTATCAATGTAGAGAAAACCGTTATCCGTGACATCACGATCCGGAACAGCGCCTATTGGACAATACACCTGATAGGCTGTTACGATGCCTTGATTGACGGCATCTCTTTATTGAATAATCTAAAAATACGCAACGGCGACGGTATTGATGTGGATCACTCCAAAAAAGTACGTATAGCGAACTGCTTCATTGAATCGGGCGATGACTGCATTTGCCTGAAGAATCGTCGGGAATTTGAAGAATATGGCTCTTGCGAAGATATTGTAGTGACTAATTGTGTCATGACTTCACGCTCATGCGCTATTAAGATAGGCTCGGAAAATATGGACAAGATTGATAATGTATTATTCAATAATTGCATTATCAAAAACAGCAACCGGGGCATCGGCATACAAAACCGGGATGAAGGTACTGTGAGCAATGTCATTTTCTCCAATATATTAGTAGACTGTATGTTCTATTCTGATGTATGGTGGGGTAAAGCGGAACCTATCTATGTCACCTCATACCCTCGTGCCGTAGGCAATCATAAAGATGCAGGCTGGCGTTTCCCCAAAGGTGCAACGAAAGGACACTCGGGAGAAGTCAGCAACATTTTCTTCAATCAGATTAAATGCACTAGTGAAAACGGCATTTTCGTAGGGGGAGACACTCCGGAGAAAGTGCATCATATCTATTTTGATGAAATAGATGTCAAGTTGTTAAAACGTACCGGTTATGAAGGCGGTGTGTATGACAAACGTCCTTGTAACGGAGATGGTTTTGTATATGACAAGACTTATGCTTTCTATCTGGACACCGCTTCGGATATCCGGATTACCGGCTGTAACATTTATTGGGCCTTCCCTCAATTGACACAAGCCGGAGGAGATATCAAAGAGAAGAATACAATACGTGTAAAAATAAACAAGAAATAATTATGACCCACATTCCATTCAAAGTTTCTTTGTTAAGACTGGTCTTCCTGCTGCTGCCCGTGACGGTCGCGGCACAGGAAGCCAGACTTTCTGATTACGTAGATCCCAAAATCGGTTCGGAAGGACTGGGACGGGTATTTATCGGTCCCTCCTGCCCTTATGGTATGGTGAAACCATCGCCCGATTGCACTGTCCATCCCAATAGTGGTTGGCTGCCTATGCCCGAACAAGTCAACGGTTTCTCCCAAGTACACGTCAGCGGGACAGGAGGAGGTCCTAAATATGGCAACATACTTGTCATGCCTTTTGGCAAAGGTATGGATCAGCTCAATCATATAGACTATCGCAAAGATGAAACAATCCGCTTGGGCTATTATGCTACCGAATTCCAGAGAACAGGCATATATACTGAAATAACAACTGCTCCACGCGCCTCATTCTACCGATTCACCTATCCCGAAGATTCCTTAAAATCCCTGTTGGTTGACGCCGGCTTCTTCCTGGGTGAACAACCGACCCCCGATGCCCGCGAAGCACAACAATTTGTAGGTTCGGAAATTCAAATCATATCCGATCACGAAGTAATGGGATATACCCGTATTCGCGGAGGTTGGAATAACGGACGTGCCTACACCGTTTATTTTTATGCAGTAACCGACCATCCCTTTGTACAAACGACCACATGGAAAGGAAACCAGATCAGCAATGAACGATACCAGCCAGACTCCCAACAAAAAACCGGAGCTTTGTTGCGTTTCCCTTCTTCTGCAAATACCATTCAACTGAAAGTCGGAATTTCATTTATCAGTTCTCTCAAAGCCAGAGAGAATGTATGGAACGAAATACCTCATTGGTCATTTGAGGACACCCGGCAAGCCTTATTGGCACAATGGGAAAACTTATTGCAACGCATTGATATAGCCTCAAATACACCCGAAAAATATAAGCGTATGTTTTATACCGGTATCTACCATACCATGTTAATGCCTGTAGACCGTACCGGTGAAAATCCATTATGGAGTGATCCGGAACCTTATTATGATGATTTTTATGCTATCTGGGACACCTACCGCACCTCAACTCCACTTATCACACTGATTGACCCTCAAAGAGAAACAGACATTGTACGTTCACTGATCAATATCTATAAACGGGACGGCTACATGCCTGATGCACGAAGCGGAAATTGTAACGGACGGACACAAGGCGGCTCCAACGCCGAAATTGTTATAGCCGATGCATTTGTAAAAGGACTACCAAACATAGATTACCATCTGGCTTTGGAAGCTATGCTGAAAGATGCGACCATACCGCCCGGAGGTAACGAAGAAGCGGAGGGAAGAGGCGGACTGATTCCTTATCTGGAATTGGGATATATTCCATACGGTATTCCCCGAGCCGGAAACCGCACAATAGAATACTCCTATTGTGATTATGCCATAGCCTTAGTAGCAAAAGGACTAGGCAAGACAGACTTGTACCAGCAATACTTGAAACAATCTTCCAACTGGAAGAACTTGTGGCGGGCCGATTATGAACATGCAGGAGTCAAAGGATTCATACTTCCCCGGGATAAAGAAGGAAACTGGTTAGACAAAATACCTTTCGGAAACTCCCATATCCAGAAACCCACCTTCACATATACCCCCGTTACCTTTGAAGGCCCTTGGTATACTCCTTGGTGGAACATGTTCTTTTATGAAGCCTCCTCCTGGGAATATGCACTCAGCATTCCGCATGACGTACCCGGACTCATTGAACAATGTGGCGGAAAAGAGAAGTTTGACGAACGGCTGGATATTTTCTTTGACAAGGGTTTCTTCAATGTGAATAATGAACCCTCCTTCCTCACTCCCTGCCTATACCACTGGGTAGGGCGTCCGGATAAAAGTGGCGACCGCATCCATGAAATTATCCAGAAGAACTATAATGACGGTTCTGCCGGTCTTCCCGGAAATGATGACTCCGGAGCCATGTCATCGTGGTTGGTATTCCACATGATGGGGTTGTACCCCAATGCCGGACAAGACTATTATTTAATCCATACCCCTCTACTGACAGAGAGTCGTTTCCATTTACAGGAAGGCAAAACATTCACGATCAAAACCGAAGGGCTTTCCGAAAAGAACAAGTATATCCGGTCGATTTTATTAAATGGAAAGAATTATCCATATTCCACCATCCGCCATAATGATATCATCAAAGGAGGCGAGTTGGTTTTAAAAATGGGCCCTAGTCCCGGTAACTGGGGGAGCAAACTATTTCCTGAATCTAAAGAGTAACATACGATGAAGAAAAAACTTTTTATATGCTTTCTGCTTATCGGCAGCCTGATGGGAAATGTAATGGCACAAGATATCATTACCAACCCTCTGTTATTTGTATTCAAACTGCATGGACAAACCCGAAAGTACCAATTTACTTTCAATCAGTCCAACGACACCCTTTATCTGCATTGGGGAATTGAAAGAAACACCCGATGGCAATCAGGCAGCTACGCCATGCCCCAAGAAGCTTTAAAAACGGCGGTCAGACTAAGCTTCTTACAGCCGGAAGACGGACAGCATATCTGTCTCCCCATTCAAGAAACCTTTGCCCTACTTTCAGCAACCGCTTTTCAGGAATTGAAAAGCCAAAAGGCATTTCATTATAATCAGACAGAATACCAACTGGCTGATACCAAGTCACAAGCTATGGGCTATTCCTTACTGCATGTAAACGACTCAGTAGACGGATGCGAAATGTGGATTATGGATAATCCGGATTTCCCTCTGATATGGGAAATACAAAATAATCCGCTCGGCATCAATTGGAAAGTAGCTCCCATAGATCTCCCCGCACACAATCTGAAAGAAGAAATCATCCAAAGCCCGGAAAAAATGGGTAGCATCTATTATGCTTATCCCACACCAAACGGCATACAAACTCCGGTACCCGAAGGTTACAGTCCTTTCTACGTCAGCCATTACGGACGCCATGGGTCCCGCTGGATGACTTCGGACGAACGTTATCTAGAAGTCATTCGTGTCTTTGATACGTTTCACAATAAATCAGGACTTACCGATTTAGGTGAAGATGTGAGGCTCAGACTCCAGAAAGTATGGGAAAATGCCCGTGGGCGCGGAGGAAACCTGACCCCATTAGGAGAACGACAACACAAAGCCATTGCCAAACGGCTTTATCAACAATATCCCCATATATTCCGGGACAGCGCCAACATATCAGCGCGTTCGAGCGTTTCCGTACGTTGTATCATGAGCATGTCCGCATTCACAGAACAACTGAAAGAACTAAACCCCTCCCTCCAGATCACCCGCGAAGCCAACCAAAGACACATGGACTACATTGCCTATACTTCACCCGAAGCCGAAAAGCTGGGTTCGGCAAGTGCGCCATGGAGAACAGCTTTCCATACATTCGAAGAAAATCATATTCATCCGGAACGTTTAATCGCTTCACTTTTCAAAAATCCCAAAGAAGTCAGGAATCCCCGCGAGCTCATGATGGGACTTTATTGGATTGCTTCCGACATGCAAGATGTAGAGTTGCCTCTATCCTTTTATGATTTGTTTGAAAAAGAAGAATTATTCGGTATCTGGCAGTCTGTGAATTATCGGATGTATATTTGCAATGCCAATGCTCCCGTCAATCAGGGAGCAGCCCCCGAGAGTGCAAAATCTTTATTGAAGAATATTATAGAAAGTGCCGACCGCGCCATCCGTAAAGGAACTCCTTGCGCCACCCTCCGTTTCGGACATGATACCAACCTGATCCGTCTGTTGGCACTCATGCAAGTAGAAGGATGCTCCAATCAAGAAACAGATCCCGACCGATATTACCTGGCCTGGCAAGATTTCCGTGTTTCACCTATGGGAGCCAACCTTCAATTAATCTTTTTCAAGAATAAACAAGGAGAAGTTATTGTAAAATTGCTACATAATGAAAATGAAGTCAAATTACCCATTGACAGCCCTATTGCTCCTTATTATAAATGGGAAACGGTGAAAGCATTCTACAATCATTTATAAACATACAAATTGAGAAACAGCAACTTTCCTTCAAAGTCCAATCTCCCTATTAACTAAGGCTTTTCTTGCCTACAATTAAGCCTTTTCTTACGGTTACCTACTACAGACTCCCTCAATGGACCGTAGAGTCCATTGCAGCAGACTGTATAGTCCACCCAAGCAGACCTTACAGTCCACTGGCGGAGTCTGTAGCAGATGACTGTAAAAAAAAGCTTAACTATATGGAAGAAACGGCTTACACAACCACTCTATTCCGGTTTTATCTTTTTCAGATAATCAGAAGGAGCCATACCGAATTCATCTTTAAAACACTGACGGAAATAGACCGTACTGTTAATTCCCACCTTGAATGCAACCTCTGAAATATTGTATTTCCCTTCTAATAACAGACGTTCCGCATATTGCATCTTTATTTTGCGGATATATTCATTGGTGGAAAGTCCGGTCAATGCCTTCATCTTCCGATATAGGGTAGAATTACTCATACACATGGCGTCCGACAAATAGCCGATGTCTATCTTCTCAGAAGAAAGACGATCTTCAATCAGCTTGTTAATCTTCTCAAGGAACTCATTATCCAATTTATTCATAGACTCGGTTACTGCCGCACGTTTGTCAATGAGTATGGAATTCGTATTAAAACGCTCTGCCAACAACTTGCGGGATTCAAGCAAATTATGGATACGGCTATGCAACAAAGTAGCACTGAAAGGCTTTGTCAGATAAGAGTCAGCACCTACTTGATACCCTTCTTCCTTATCTTGCAAAGAATCCTTTGCCGTCAGCAAAATAATGGGAATATGGCTGGTACGCAAGTCTTCTTTCAATTTCCGGCACATCACAATGCCGTTCATCACCGGCATCATGATATCACTGACTATAATATCAGGAATGCAGCCCAATGCTTGTTCCAAACCTTGTTCACCATTGGCGGCAGTCCTCACTTCAAAATCGTCCGAGAAAGATTCTACAATATAATCACAGATGTCCCTATTATCTTCCACTATCAGCAGAATACGCTTACCACTATGCACAGGTTCTATATTTTCTTCTTTTTCGTCCTTTTCATCGGAAGTTTTCTCCGTCGAGTCAGCATGCAGCACATGGGGATACGTGTTATCCGTCAGCAGACTGACATAAAAAGTACTTCCCACATTCAAAGAACTTTCAACCCTGATCTCCCCCTCATGCAAAACTACCAGGTTCTTTACCAGAGCCAGACCAATACCTGTTCCTGAAGCCTGATGTTCGCTTCCCTCTTGATAATAACGGTCAAAAATATGAGGCAATGCATCGGGAGCAATACCGAAACCGGTGTCACTCACACTGATTTCCGTATGGTGTATATTATTCCGGACCACCTGATGTAATCCTAAAGTTATAGTTCCTTTCTCTGTATATTTTATAGCATTGGAGATCAAATTATCCAGTATAATCGTTACTACCTCCTTATCAAAAAACAAAGACATATCTTCCTGCTCAATCTCAAGACAGAAATCAATCTCAGGTTTCCGGTTCAATTCCTTATACTTCAGTCCGATCTCGTGTACAAGGGCTGCCAGATTGTCACGACTTACACATAATTTCTTGTTTTGGGTTTCCGTTTTTCTGAACTCCAGTATCTGATTAATCAGGTTCAACAACCGGATGGCGCTTTGATGGATAACCGATATTTTCTGTGAATCTTTCCCTGATAAAGAATTACTTTTCTGCATATCTTCCAACGGTCCCAGAATCAACGTCAAAGGAGTACGCAACTCATGTGTGATATTGGTATAGAAACGTAAACGCTCATTATTCAGCTCCTGTTCCTGCTCATGATTTTTCTTCTCCAACTCATAGAGAGACTCCATATCCAGTTTCTTTTTATAGGCATGAAGAATAAAATACAGGACAGAAACACCCGAAAGAATATAAAATAACTTGGCCCACCACGTAAGCCATACAGGCGGGTCAATACGGATATCCAGAGAAGCTATCTCATCCGCCCATTCCTGATTCCGTATTCTTGTCTTTACCTGAAAACAATAATTTCCCGGAGGTATATTACGGAAAGTCACATTATTAGGATCGGTTACTGTATACCATGAATTTTCCAACCCTTTCAACATATAAGCATATTCCACTTGATCGGCCAAGGCATAATTCTGTATATTGAAGGTGACGCTGAAGTTATTTTGCATATAGCTTAAACGTACTTCCGACTGGCCTTCAAGCGCCATCACCTTTTCATTACTGTCCGTATCACGCAACGGGCCGAATATACGCATCTCCGTAATAATTGCAGCAGGTGACTCTCGTTTTTCCAATACCTGATCTGGATTAAAACGGCATAAGCCATTGATTGAGCCAAAATAAAGTGTTCCATCCTTAGCTTCCGCCACACTTCCACTCATGAAATTGCCCATAGGCACATTATCCCAATGATCGTAATTATAGAAAACCTCCTTGTCTTTCAACAAGCAGCTGATACCTTTATTGGTGCTCACCCATATATTTCCATGATTATCTTCCGTAATGGCACGTATATGGACATTGGACAAACCCTCCTCACTGCGATATACTTTATAGTCCCAACTCTGAGAGGATGGAAAACAAACCAGACCTTCTCCCGTTCCTATCCACATTCTGTTCTGACTATCCATATAAACAGTATTGATAGTATTAGAGGGAAAAAGAGAAGTCACGTTAAAAAGTTTAACGCACTGAAAATGTTCATCAAAAACCCCTAATCCTCCTCCGAAAGTACCAATCCATAAACGATTAAGATTATCTTTCGAGATACATCTCACCAGATTATTCTCTACTGTATAATGGTCTGCAATGCCTTTATCATGCAAGCGTACCTTATAGATGCCATTACTAGTTCCTATCCATACATATTCTGCATCTTCATACAGTGCACGCACATCTTCCCCTGTTTTATCTTTAGGAAAAATCTGGTGAAAACTTTTCTTTTTCACATCATAAAAATCCACTCCTCCCATAAACGATCCAAACCAAAGGTTTCCTTCCGAATCACAAAGTGCAGCCTGTATGGAATTATCAGTCAAATCACCGGTTTCTTCTTTATAAACCGCCACCCGCTTGCCTTTATCAAATACATTGATGCCTCCCCCATCGGTTCCGATCCATAACTTTCCATCCCTTGCTACGCATACACTGCTTGCTGTCTTATTATTCAGGCTACTACCCGAATGCTGGATAGGAGAATAACTATAAACATTAAAATAGGAAGATTCATGGCTAAGAAAATTAATTCCACCTCCCCACATACCAGCCCATACATTTTTAAAGGAGTCCTGAAACAAACAACGTACAGTAGAATTAGAGAGACTGTATTCATCATCCCCTTCCTTTATATATTGAAAACGCACTTGGTCAGGAGAAAGAAACATACGTTGCGTTAAATCCAAAATGGCTATTCCTCCAAATTCCATGGCAATCCAAAGTTTATTCCCATCAAATTGTCTGATATCAAATACGGTATGAGGAACCCCGTCCTCACTATGATGAAAATGGATAAAATTTTCGGCTTCCGGATTGAACAGTGCCAGCCCCCGGTCTGTTCCCAGCCAAATATTACCGCTTAAGTCCTTATAAATGCAAGTTACCCCATTACCTGGCAAACTGACCGGATCTTCAGGGTCATGCATAAAGTTCTTTACTTTTTTATCTTTAAGAGACAACACACTGAATCCATGATGCACATGCCCCATATACAACTTTCCATCTCCTCCATCAACAACCGACCAAATATTATCGCTAGCCAATCCCGGAACTGTTTGAGTATTGTAATGAATGAATTTTCCAGCCTTTTTATCGAAATAATCTACTCCCCGCCAATATGTCGTAATCCAAAGATTACCATCTGTAGCTGCCACAATCTTAGTAACATCATCCGTTATCAGACTTTCGGGGTTCTCGCCATCATGCCTATAGCAAAGAAAAGTGTTATTTACATAGTCATACGCATTCAGACCGGCCCTTTGCGTGCCTATCCAAAGGATAGAATCCTGAGGATCATCCAACAAACAATTCAGTTCATTGCCTGTTATACCCTGCCTTGTCAAATCTTCATTCTTCAAATAAGTAATGAAACGGGTACCATCGAATTTGTTCAACCCTTCCTCCGTGGCAAACCACAGAAAGCCCTGTTTGTCTTGAGCAATGCTCACCACATAATTATTGGATAATCCCTTCTCTATACCAAGCTGCTTAACAGAATAAGGTTGTGCCAATGAAACAACCGACAGCAGCAAGAGCCAAAGTACGAATATCTTTCTCATAGCATCAGTGTACACATTGTTAAATAATATGGTTCAAAAATACAAATAAAGTCTGTATTTTAGATACATAAATCATGCATTGCAAGATTTACCTCCCTTTTCTGCAAGATTTATATCAGGATTTTAATTCTTCTTCACGTACATTTGCACCACTGACGAATTTAATTCGTCCTCTATTAGAGTAGATGTTTAATCTTCAAATACTAATAAAATATGAAAAAGAAACATTTGTATGGTGCCATGTTATGGGCTTTTCTTGTAACTGCAAACCTATGTACGGGATGTAGTGATGATAACGACTACCCCGATGTAGACGGACAAAATCCAACAATGACATTAGCAACAGACCACATCGAGTCCGGAGCGGGACATCGATTTACTATTGAAGGGACATTAGAAGACAAAGACGGTATTGCTTCTATCAGCCTACAATGTGCCGACCTGCATTTGAACAAGACAATTGATTTAATCGAAATCTATGGTGCTCCGCAAGAGAGTTATGATTTAAGTTATTACTTTGACATAAACCGAAATGAAATCGGCGAACGTTTCACAGTCAAAGTTACTGTAACCGATGTAGGAGGACGCAGTATATCTCAAGATGTATTAATCACAATGGACGGAGATTTTGCAGCTCCGGTATTTTCAGCTGCCCCGGATGCCACTGTTACAGTATTAATGAAAAATGAAACGAAATTCAATCTTCGGTTCACGGCTACAGATGATCGTGCATTGGATTATGTCACAATTAATATTCCAGGTATAGACGGGTTTGACAACCGCCGTGTAGATGCTGATGGAAAAAGTTCATTGAACTTTGCCGAAATAATAGTATTCCCCAATGAACCGAAAAGTTATAATGTGACAATTACCGCTTTTGACAAGAAAGAAAACTCAACCACTACCACCAGTGTATTGAATATCTCAGAAATGCCGGATTTTCCCAAAATGTATCTGGCAGATGTGGCAACTGCCGAAGAACTGAATAGTGATATATTCGGGGTACCGATGGTAATTGAACATACAGGTGAATATCAGTATAAAGCAAATTATTACTGTCAAAAAGCCGGAACTAAAATATTCTTCTTACCACAAAAGAGTGACTTCACTCCTATTTGTTTCGGGCTTGATCCAGAGGATAACACCAAACTGACAGACGATCCCGAAACAGCAATGCCAATCGTACTTGACCAAGCCAATGTTTATTATGAAATTAATATTGATGTGAAGAACAGTACATACAATCTGAAAACTTACTCAATTGCCGATGCTGTAGACCCCATACCTCACACATACGGTTCTATCAGCCTTGACACATGGGGTGACGGTGGTTCGTGGTTACAGGAATTCTATTTCGGATATATGACCAGTAGCCCAACTGAAGTCCTGCGTTTCACTCAAGATAAGACCAATCCTCACCTATTCTATTTGGATACCCCCCTATTCCTGGAGGCAGGTACTAAAATGAATTTCGTTATTCATAACTGGCACTCTGACGGATGGTGGAATTATTGCACGTGGCGTGTAGACAACTCAGACGAACCGGAGATCTTCGGATATTATGGTAAAGAAGCCAAATATACCAATCCGGCATGGACCAAACCCGATCATGTAGGTGACAATTGGGCAAAACCAACAGTGAACGTCACAGGGAATTATAAACTTATATTCGACGCTCATTTGGAAAGAGCTAAACTCATTCCGGCCAATTAACAAGTAACATTAGATTTAAGATATGAAAAAGCAAATATTATTATTGTGTCTTGCGCTGACAAGTCTATGTAGCTATGCGCAGACCATCACTGTAAAAGGTGTAGTAACCTCGGCTTCAGATAAAGAACCGATGATTGGTGCAACAGTGCAAGTTAAAGGTACAGGTACAGGTACTATTACAAGTATTGATGGTGATTATTCACTAAACGATGTTGCCAAGGATGCCGTACTTGTGTTCTCCAGCATAGGATATGAGACTCAAGAAATAAAGGTAAACGGACAAACCGTTATCAATGTAGTGCTGAAAGATGCCAGTGAATTACTGGACGAAGTAGTGGTTATTGGTTATGGAGCCGTGAAAAAAAGTGACCTGACCAGTTCTATATCTACCGTAAAAGGAAAAGAAATTACCGAAACTGTAACCGGTAATGCAATGGACGCCTTGCAAGGTAAAATCAACGGTGTTCAAGTAACCAGTGGTGGTGGTCCGGGCGCACAACCAAAAGTTCTAATCCGTGGTGTAACAACAGTAAACGGAACCGATCCTTTGTATGTAGTAGATGGCATGCCGGTAGGTACAAACATCAACTTCCTAAACAGTAATGACATTGAATCTATGGAAGTTTTAAAAGACGCTTCGGCTGCTGCCATTTACGGAACACGTGCTTCTAACGGTGTCATTCTAATCACAACCAAAAAAGGAATGGCAGGAAAAACAAATATCAGTTTTAATGCATCTGCAGGTTTCCAAACATTGTCAAAACCCAAAATGGCTAATGCCGCCGAATATAAAGAAGTATTCAATACCCGATACACAAATGACGGAGGAACTTCTATTTGGAATGATACAGGCGCTACTACCAATCCCGGAGGAACAGACTGGTGGGACGAAGTAATCAACAAAACTGCTTTAGTGCAAAATTACTCACTCAATATCTCCGGTGGTTCAGATAAACTGGTTTATAACCTGAGTATGGGTTACTACCGTAACAATTCACAATATGACTATGGTTATTGGGACAAAATCAACGCACGCCTTAATACAGAATATACATTTAATAAATATGTAAAAATGGGTTTCGACATTGCCCCACGTGTAGAATCATGGGATGATACCCCCGATCTTTTTTCAGCTGCCATGTCTATGGACCCCACAACTCCTATATTCAAGCCGGAAGATCAATGGGTGGATAACGAATTCAATAACTATCAGCGTTCTTACAACAACCAGGAGTGGAACCCTGCCGGTTCATTGGCCCGCCAAAATTCCCACTCCCGTGAAATGGGTACAATTGTAAATACTTATTTACAGATAAACCCTATTCAAAAACTGACCCTGCGCACGCAGTTCGGCGCTAATGCACACTTCCGCCGTACAGACAAATTCACTCCTGAATTCTATATTGATGCTTTGGAACAATCTACATTAAGTAATGTTTCCCGTGAAATGCAGGAATGGCTTGATTGGAACTGGACTAATACTGCTACTTACATCACGACTTTTGCAGAAAAGCATAATATTAATGTAATGGGTGGCTTTACAGCTGAACGCTTTGCTGAATTCCAATCAAAAGCCTCACGTGACGATGTTCCTAATAATATGGATCAAATGCAGGAAGTAAATGCCGGTACACAAAACCAAAAGTCAGAAGGTAAAACTGCTTACAGCACATTAGTATCTTATTTAGGACGCGTGATGTATAACTATGACAATCGTTACTATCTAACAGCTTCTATTCGTGCAGATGGTTCTTCTCGTTTCCCCAAAGGAAACAAATATGCCATCTTCCCTTCTGTTTCTGCTTCATGGCGTATCATCAGTGAAAGTTTCATGCAAGACCAGAAGATTTTCAGTAACTTGAAATTACGCGGAGGTTGGGGACGTGTAGGTAATCAAAACATAGATAATGATGCTACGCTGACTTTGTTAGGACAATCTGATTATGTATTCGGTACAGCTCCAGGACGTGTTTCAGGTACTATGGTATCAGGCGTTGGCAATAATTTGCTAAAATGGGAAACAGTAGAAGACTGGAACGTAGGTGTGGATATGTCCTTCCTTGACTCCCGTCTAGACATGACCTTTGAGTATTTCCAAAAGAAATCTTCTGATATGCTCTATCAGAAACAAAATATCTTCGCCATCGGATACCCCGACTGGAACAGTACAGTATGGATGAATATAGGTAGTATGAAAGCTAGCGGTTGGGAATTAAGTCTGAACTGGCACGACAAAGTAGCAGACTTCCGATATAATGTGGGATTGAACCTTTCCGCAGTGAAAAATAAAGCTGTTAAATTCTCCGGTGACGGTCCTATCCAAACTGGAGGTTTCAACAGCGACCAAATTATCCGTAATGAAGACGGTGGCTTGATTTCACGCTTCTACGGCTACGTAGCCGATGGTATTTTCCAAAATTGGGATGAAGTTTATGCTCACACCAACGAAAATGGCAAGCTGGTACAATCCAATGCCCAACCCGGTGACATTCGCTTTAAGGATTTGAATCATGACGGAGTTCTAGATGAAAATGATAAAACATGGATCGGTAACCCATATCCCGATTTGATGGTAGGTTTGAACTTGGGTTTCAGCTATAAAAACATCGATTTCACAGCCAACTTCTATGGTACATTCGGTAATGATATTTTCAATAAGACCAAAGGTTTATACTCCGGCGTAAGTGGGCAAAACGTTTGGGCAGGTACATTGCAGAAAGCATGGCATGGCGAAGGAACCAGCAACGATATTCCTCGTCTGTCCTACAATGATTTGAATCAGAATTACACACGCGTTTCAAGTTTCTTTGTAGAAGACGGCTCTTATATGCGTTGCAAACTATTACAAGTGGGTTACACACTCCCCAAGAAGTGGTTGAACGGAACCGAATTGCGTCTCTCATTGTCGGCTCAAAATCCTTTCACTATCACCAGCTACTCAGGTATGGATCCTGAACGTCCACAGATTGGTAAAGATGGCAGTGTAATTGAAACCGGTATTGACGGCATCGCTTATCCTAACCCACGTACTTTCTTATTTGGAATTGATTTAAAATTTTAACCCTCAAGGTATAAACCATGAAAAAGATATTAACAATATTAACAATGATTGCCTCGCTGACATTCACTTCTTGTGAGGATTTCCTAACAGAGGAAGTGCGCGGGCAACAAAATTTGGATACTTATTTCCAAAGTGCAGAAGAAGCCGAAGCATTTATTACTGGTTGTTACCAGGCCATTACTTTTGGCGGATGGTGGAATATCAACACAGTATGGTTGCTTTCCGAGATGTGTAGTGATGACGGTTGGATGGGCAATACCAGCCAAAGTCAAAGTGACTATATTTCTTTGGCCCACTATCAAGGTACCGGACAAAGCAATGGTGCCATCTCCAACTTTTGGCAGTATCGATACAAAGGCATTCTACGTTGCAATATCGCAGTGGAACGCATTTCACAAGCTGATTTCTCAGATGAAGAAATGAAGAACCGGCTTGTAGCCGAAGCACGTTTTCTCCGTGGATACTTCTATTTTGAACTTGTGAAGAATTTTGGTGGTGTGCCTCTCATTACAGGCTTCCTGTTGCCCGAAGAAATACAAGGTATTACCCGCGCTTCGGCCGAAGATGTATATAAGTTCATTGAAGATGATTTAAAAGCCGCTGCTGATGTGTTGCCACAACGTAGTCAATATGCTGCTACAGATATGGGACGCGCTACCCGTGGAGCTGCATTAGGCCTATTGGGAAAGGTTTACCTCTACCAAAGCAAATGGCAAGAGGCACATGATGTATTGAAAACAGTCATCGACGAAGGTGAATATAAATTACTCGACAACTTCGGTGATGTATGGGATGTTGACCATAACAATAGCGAAGAAAGTCTGTTTGAAGTACAATATATGTATGATGGAACTTATGCATTGGGTGGTTCTTTGACTGTTATTACCGGTGCCCGTAGTGGTCCCGGCGACGGATGGTCTTGGGGACAGCCAACCGCTAACCTCGAACAAGCCTACATCGATGCAGGAGATACAGAACGTTTACGTTGGACTATCATTAAAACCGGTTGTACAGAAATTGCCGGAGAGAATAACTTCGACAAGTTCGTTGAAAACAACACAAAAATCGCCAATTATAAAGATTATATCGAAAAGTACGGTTGGGATCCCGAATGTTATATTATAGATCCGTCACAACATAAATCAGCACGTATTGTCCGGAAGTATTTTGTACCTATTGAAAAACGTCCGGAAGTATACAATATCGACAAAATTCCATTAGATCATCGTATCTTACGCTATGCAGATGTATTGTTGATGTATGCTGAAGCCTGCAACGAATTGGGCGAAGATGGTACAGCACGTACCTACCTTAATGAGGTACGGAATCGTGTAAAATTACCTGCTGTCACATCCAGTGGGAACGAGCTTCGCAAAGCTATCCGGCTAGAACGTCGTTTGGAACTGGCTTTCGAAAATCAACGCTGGTTCGACCTCTTGCGTTGGGGCAAGGCCATAGAGGTGGTCAACAAGCATATTCAGGAAACGGAATGGGATTTCTATGCTGGCTATACCCAACAGATCAACAAGTTGCAGGATTACCAATTGATACTGCCGATTCCACAAAGCGTGATCGACAACAATCCGGGCGTCATCACACAGAACCCTAACTATTAATACTAAAAGACACTGAATCATGAAAAATAAATTCTATAGCCTATTCATCTTCTTCGTTCTCACTGCGCTGGCAGGTTGCAACGAAAAAGAATCGACTGATGTCACCGAACAG
>OISD01000182.1_pt1 | contig 21580 bp, 25 predicted proteins | sample 1586421 | NCBI WGS metagenome assembly OISD01 (sample SAMN02675044, study PRJEB24791) | human gut metagenome, SKBSTL002 | isolation source: stool | host: Homo sapiens | place: USA | reverse complement strand
GGGCTCATAACCCGAAGGTCGTTGGTTCAAATCCGGCCCCCGCAACCACCAAGCAGGTTGAATTTTTAAATTCAACCTGTTTTTTTGTGTTCACATCAAAGTGGGAAGCGCCGCCGCTGTTGCACATTGTGCAGCGTGAACAGTGTAGAATATTATTATAACTTTTTATATTTGATCAGTGTGCAAAAAGAAACTGTCCTACGTTAAATGTTCACATCGTTCGGGTTGAACATTGTGGGTGCGGAATGCTGTGTTTCCAGGTCTGAATGCCCACATTGTTCAAAACTCTGTGGGTCATAGGCGCAGCCCGCTGCGGCTTGAACAGTGTAGCCCGCTGCGGGCAGCGCAGCCGAAGTCAGTATGTGTTTGTCATGCTTTTATCATACTGCTTTTGCTTTGGAAGAGTTAGAAGATCTTCAAGGTAAAAACGGTCATTTTTGCAATTTTGCGCGATTGCGTCTGCACTGCATCCGGAGGATATCGTGTTTGTTGCCCGGCAAAAAGAATAAAACTTTCCCATTTTATAATAAGAACGTTCTGGCAAAGACCGTCTTTTTCTGTTATACTCTAGCCAATGAATACAGCTGTAACAGGAGGATGTTATGGAAAAGAATGTACTGAACACCGATCTCACCGGCAAGGTGGCTGTCGTCACCGGCGCAAGCGGCACGCTGTGCTCCATTTTTGCCAAGGCGCTGGCCCGAGCGGGCGCAAAGGTGGCGCTGCTGGGCCGCAACATGGATAAGCTCAAGGAGCTTGCGGACGAGATCGAAGCCGAGGGCGGCACCGCCAAGGGCTACACCTGCAACGTGATGAACAAGGCCAACTGTCTGCAGGTAGCCGAGGATGTGCTGGCAGACTTTGGCCCCTGCGATATCCTTGTGAACGGTGCCGGCGGCAACAACGCCCGCGCCAACACGGACAAGGAATATTTTGAGATGGCCGATCTGGAAAGCGACACCGTCACCTTCTTTGACCTGGATGAAAGCGGCGTGGAGATGGTGTTCAACCTGAACTTCATCGGCACCCTGCTGCCCACGCAGGCATTTGCACGGCAGATGGTAGGGCGCGAGGGCTGCAACATTCTGAACATTTCCAGCATGAACGCCTACCTGCCCCTGACCAAGATCCCTGCCTACTCCGGCTCCAAGGCTGCTGTGACCAACTTTACCCAGTGGCTGGCGGTGCACTTCAGCAAGGTGGGCATCCGGGTCAACGCCATTGCCCCGGGCTTTTTTGCCAGCGAGCAGAACGCAAAGCTGCTCTTCAACGAGGACGGCACCCCCACCGACCGCACCAAAAAGATCCTTGCCGCCACCCCCATGGGACACTTCGGCGACAGCGAGAAAGACCTTGTGGGCGCGCTGCTGTTTTTGCTGAACAACGACGCGGCAGGCTTTATCACCGGCATCTGCCTGCCGGTGGACGGCGGCTTCTCGGCCTATTCCGGCGTGTAATAAGTGCTGTAAAATATACAAAACCACCCCTGCCTCCCGGTGCAGCAGCCCGGCGGGACAGGGGTGTTTTTTTCAACGGGGTTGAACAAAAGGCTTCCCCAGCCCGGGGGAAGCCTTTATGCGGAAAATGGATTTCTATGGGGTCACTTCTTCGGGTGCTTTTTGCGCCATGCAAGCGCCACGGCAACAGCAGCGCACGCCAGCACTGCCAGCGGCCAGACGGAGGCCAGCGCAACTACCAGCTGCTGCAAGCCATTCACAAAGTTGCCCCAGCCGGATACAAGGGCCGTGCCGATGCGGGAGAAAAAGCCCTCGTCGGCGGGTGTGTAGGTCTGCACCTCGTTCAGGTCGATATACACGGTGCACTGCTGCACCTGATCGCTGTACCAGTCCAGCTGGCTCTGCCAACTCTCAATCTGGGACTGCACCTCGGTGAGAGAGTCCTCAATCTGCAGCAAGTCCGAAAGAGTTTCGGCCTGTGCCTGCAGCTGCTGTAAGCGGGTGCGCTGTGCCTGCAGATTAGAAAGCCGCGCGGATACGTCCATATACTGGGTGGTCACGTCATCGGCCTGCTGGCTGCGATAGGTCACATTACCGGCAGCGGCCACAGCATCCAGAAAGCTCTGGTAGTTGGCCTGCGGCACCCGGTAGGTCAGGCTTACGGAGCGGCTGGAACCGGTGCGCGTGTACTCGCTGCTGGATTCCAGATAGCCGCCCGCCTCGGCAAGAGCGCTGTCCAGTGCACTGCGGGCTGTTTCGTAGTCCTTGCTTTCCAGCGTCAGGTTGGCGGTGTAGATGATCTTGGCACTGTCCACCGCAGGGGCGGCAGCCTCGGTGCTGCCGGTGCCGCTGTATTCCGTTTCCAGAGAGCGGTCGTCTGCCTCCAGACTGTAATTCACCGCCTCGGGGGTGCTGTCCAGCGCGGCGTGCTGGAGATCAAACCCGCCCGCTGCCACAGAAGCAGCGGAGCTGTCGGCAGAGCCTTCGGCTGCGTACAGGGTGGGCGCGCTGCTTTTTGCGCTGCCCATCCCGATGCCCAGATGCAGGGTGCTGTAACCCAGCACGCACACGGCCAGACAGGCAGCCAGCGTGCCCAGCTGCTTTACCGGGAAGTGGATGGGCTTTTTCTTCTTGGCTTCGGTGTTCAGGGGTGCTGCGGGTGCAGCGGTCTGCGGGGCAGGGGCAGCCATCATGGGTTCGGCCTTTTCCTCCGCAGTCAGGGTGTCGGTCATGGCCAGCAGTTTTGCCTTCAGATCGTCCGGGGCAGTCAGGTCATCGACCTCCATCTTATATTCATACCACCTCATCTTCGATCTCCTCCTTCAGCATCGTATGTAACTGTGCCCGTGCGCGCCGCAGCCAGCTTAGTACCGTGTTTGTGGGCACCGCCATCATCCGCCCGATCTCTGCCGCAGTGTATCCTTCGTAGTAATGCAGATAGATGGCATTGCGGTAGTTTTCCGGCAGCGTGCGGATGGCATCCAGCACGCTGCCGTCCTCCTCCAGAGCATCGGGGGCGGGCAGGTTCTCGTCCAGCTCGGTGTCCTTTTGGTGGGCGGCGCGGGTCATGTCCCGGCAGCGGTTGATGGCCACCCGCAGCAACCATGCTTTGAGATGCTCCTCACTCTCAAAGATGCCGTTGTAGTGCAGCAGTTTTTCAAACACATCCTGCACCACATCCTCAGCATCGGCTGTGCAGCGGCAATTATGCACCGCAGTGCGGTAGACGGTGTCGCTGTAACGCTGCACCGCCAGGGTAAATACTTCGTTTCTGGTCAGCTGTCCCATTGTATAAACTCTCCTTGGATGCCCGGAAGCGGGCTTCTCGATGGAATGTTTGTGGTTCTCACGGGGACGTTCACTCAATATACGGCTCAGCATCCCCGATTATTGCAGAACAAAACCCGGATCCTTCCATTTTTTGTGTACCGGACGCACCGGACCGCAAGGTGTGTCCACGTTCTCCGACAGAGGTTGGATATCCTGCCGGTTTACCGGTCAGTATACCACGGAATCGCAGAAAGTAAAAGAGGGGAGGGTGCTCCTTCTTTATTTATAGACCCTTTGCAGCAGCGCCAGCCGCTCGGAGAGAAAGGTCTCGGCCTTGGGGTGGTGCAGCCAGCGTTTGCCATCGGTGCTGTGCACCAGCTTCTGCGCCAGTGCGGCGGGGGCGGTGTCGATGGCCATTACGTCCTGCATGGTCAGTTGCAGGGTGAGCGCCGCCGGAACATCCGGCAGCGGCGGCAGCGGGTCCTCCCACACAAAGGGCGGCAGCAGCTGCACCGCCACGGTCAGGCGGGTACACTCCTCGGTCAGCAAAAGGGCAGCGGGGGTGCCGTCCGGCTGCACCTGCAAGCTGCTGTATAAAAGCTGCATCCGGGCAGGGGAAAGCAGCCGGGTCAGGCCCTCTGCCGGAGCAGCCGCAAGCTGTAAATACCCGGCGGCTTCCTCCCGGTAGATGCGCCGGGCAGGGGCTTGCAGCCCTGCGTAGAGGGCGGGCAGCATAAAGCTGCCGCTTTTTTCCAGCGCCTGCTGCGCCAGCAGATAGAACTCGGTCAGCGGGTACGCCGCGTCCGGCTGCGGCATCCCGAAATCTGGCCGTGATACATGACCTCCACCCATGGGAACCTCCTTGACAAAACACGATGGTGCGATTATACTATAAACAGAAGGGGCGCTGACTGCAAAGGTCAGCTTTCCATCCCGCATTAGTCAAAAAGATTGACCGCTAGTTTGGTAGACTGGGGCGGTCAATCTTTTTTGTTGTCATCGTTTTTCTTCTGCGAAGCTTTATCCATGACCTCAAAGGTCAGGCGAATTACCTCAATGATCAATCCCAACAGCGTAAGAATGACCATCAGCAGGTTCAGCATCTCCGACAGATCCATCTGACATCCCTCCCTTCGCCTTCAGGGCTTGAGGAGGCTTGGCTCAAAAAAGTTCTCCTCCCACAAACCGCTGGTTCGTTCCATGTACAGGAAGAAGCAGTGCTGCGGGATGGGAAAGCATGACCACCGATTATGCAATCAGCGCCGTATTCTTAGAATATCATATTTTTTGACGGATTACAATATATCTATTGATTGTAAACCCTTTGCAAACTTTTCCGTTGACCTGTGGCGCACCGGTGCGGTATACTCGGGCACAGATGCCTTACAAAACGAAAAAACAGAGGGAAAACTGACCATGAAAGACAAAAAACTGACTACCTATCAGATGGCTGTCACCGCGGTGATGGCTGCCGTGCTGTGCGTGCTGGGCCCGCTGACCGTGCCTATCGGAGCCGTGCCCATCTCGCTGGCAAACTTTGTTATCTGCCTGACCGCATGGCTGCTGGGGCCGAAGTTCGGCACCCTGAGCGTAGTTATCTATCTGGCACTGGGCGCCATCGGTATTCCGGTGTTCTCCGGCTATGGTGCCGGCCTTGCCAAGCTGGCAGGCCCTACCGGCGGCTATCTGGTGGGCTATCTGCTGCTGGCCTTCATCGGCGGGATGTTCATTGAAAAGAGCAAGGGCAACCCGGTGGTCTCCGCTGTGGGTCTGGTGCTGGGCGATGCCGCCTGCTATGTGCTGGGCACCGCATGGTTCGTGTTCCAGATGCAGTGCGAGCTGGGCTACGCGCTGACCGTCTGCGTCTACCCCTTCATTGCGCTGGATCTTGCAAAGATCGTGGTGTCCTGCATCGTGGGTGCGCTGCTGCGTAAGCGCCTGACGCAGGCGGGCGTGCTGAAACTGCAGAATGCAGTTTCGGAATGATTGCTAAGCGGAAAATTATTTTCAGATAGAATAAGCCCGGAGGGTCTGCGAACCTTCCGGGCTTATCTCGTTATTCCTGATATCCCAAGGTGGCTGCCATGACCGCCTTGATGGTGTGCATCCGGTTCTCGGCCTCGTCAAACACGATGCTCTGGGAGCCTTCGAATACCTCGTCGGTCACCTCCATGGCGTCGCGGCCAAAGCGTTCGCCCATCTCCTTGCCCACGGTGGTCTTGTGGTCGTGGTAGGCGGGCAGGCAATGCATAAATACTGCATCCGGGCCTGCAATATTCATCAGATCCTGATTGATCTGGTAGGGGGCAAGGTCGTGGATGCGCTCCGCCCACACCTCAACCGGCTCACCCATGGACACCCACACATCGGTGTACAGCACGTCCGCGCCCTTTGCTGCCTTGACGGGATCCTCCTCAAAGGAGAGGGTCGCCCCGGTCTGGGCGGCAATGGCCTGACACTGCTCCACCAGTGCGGGATCCGGCTGGTACTTTTTGGGGGCGCAGGCGGTAAAGTGTAAGCCCATCTTGGCGCAGCCTACCATCAGGCTGTTGCCCATGTTGTAGCGGGCGTCGCCGAAGTAAACGAAGTGGATGCCCTTCAGATGGCCGAAATGCTCCTGAATAGTAAGGAAATCGGCCAGGATCTGAGTGGGGTGGAACTCGTTGGTCAGGCCGTTCCACACCGGAACACCGGCATAGTGCGCCAGCTCTTCCACGATCTGCTGGCCGTAGCCACGGTACTCGATGCCGTCAAACATCCGTCCCAGCACCCGGGCGGTATCGGCGATGGACTCCTTTTTGCCGATCTGGCTGCCGGAGGGGTCCAGATAGGTCACTTCCATGCCCAGATCGTGGGCGGCTACCTCAAAGCTGCAGCGGGTACGGGTGGAGGTCTTTTCAAAGATCAGAGCAATATTTTTGCCCCGCAGCTGGTCGTGACGGATACCGGCCTTCTTTTTGGCCTTCAGGTCAGCGGCCAGCTCCAGCAGCTGCCCGATCTCGGCAGGGGTGTAGTCCAATAGCTTCAAAAAGCTGCGGTTTTTCAGTTCCATTGTATATTTCCCTCTCTATGCAAACGCTCTTGAATATTTATTCAAGCTTTGATCCTATTATAATACGTTGCATCGGGAAGGTCAAGAGGGAGCTTACAGCTCCAGCTCTACCCGGCGTCCGGTGGGCTTATAGGGGGTCAGCCGGACACCGGCGTGCTCGAACATGAACCGCGCTGCAATGCTGGAATCGCTGTCGTGGTACTTGTCGCCGTAGTACACCACCTCGGCAATGCCGGACTGGATGATGGCCTTGGTGCACTCGTTGCAGGGAAACAGGGTCACATACACCCGGGCACCCTTCAGGTTGTTGTGGGCGCTGTTGAGAATGGCGTTCAGCTCGGCGTGGCAGACATACATATACTTGGTCTGCAGGGGGGCACCCTCCCGCTCCCAGGGCATCTCGTCATCGCTGCAGCCCATGGGCATCCCGTTGTAGCCTAAGGAAAGGATCTTGTTTTCCGGGCTTACGATGCACGCGCCCACCTGACTGTTAGGGTCCTTGGAGCGCATGGCGGTAAGCAGCGCAATGCCCATAAAATATTCGTCCCAGTTGATATAATCCTCGCGCTTCATCGCGTAAAACCTCCTGCCTCTTCCGGCGGGTCTGCGACTTGACAAACCCGGAAAAATAGACTATACTACGAATAGAAAGAGCGCTGACTGCAATGGTCAGCTCCTCATCCGGCTAATCAGTCGTAAAGAATGACCGCTTGCTTTCTGAGGGCATGAGCGGTCATTTCTTTTTGCCGTTGGAAATCGTCCATGCGATCTCGAAGGTAATGTAGATTGCTTCGCCAAGAAGCGTGAGCAACAGCACGACCTGTTCGAACGTCATGAGGCATCCACCCTTTCCGCTTTCGCGTCAGGGGAAGCAAAAAGTTTTTCGTCCCCCTCTGGCGCGCAGCCGGAAGGAGCTAGACCACCGATTATGCAATCAACGCCCTTACCGCCGAAGCGGCACTTACAGCATACCACAAAAACCGCATATTTGCAACGAAAACTCCCGGCTCCGCGCCTGTACGCGCTGCCGGGAGTTCTGCTTTTTCTACCCACCCGTTTTGCACCCGAATGTCAACTTGCACAAAACAGTGCCCGGAAGTTTGGCAGGCGCTTTTGCTAAAATTTGAAACGATATATTTAAAAATCGTTTCAGATGTGGTATTATCTTTGTAAAATATGCCACAAAAACGGAGAGAACGCTCCGTGCGGCGGAAATGAGGGAAAAACCGATATGAAATACGCAAGCAACAACATCCGCAATATTCTGATTGCCGGCCATGCCGGCAGCGGCAAGACCACGCTGACCGAAGCACTGGTCTATTTTTCGGGCGCTGCCGAGCGTATGGGCCGGGTTGAGGACGGTACCACGATTTCGGACTTTGATCCCGAGGAAGCAAAGCGCAAGGCCAGCCTGTCGGCGTCCGTTGTGCCGGTGGAGTACGAGGGCATCAAGTACAACCTGATCGATGCACCGGGTCTGTTCGACTTTGAAGCAGGCGAGTACGAGGGCATCCGCGCCGCCGAGAGCGTGCTGGTGTGCGTGTCCGGCCGCAGCGGCGTTACCGTGGGCGCAGAAAAGGCGTTCCAGCTGGCCCGCAAGAACGGCAAGGCCACCATGGTGTTCGTGTCCAAGTGCGATCTGGAAAACGCCAACTACTTCAAGATCCTTGAGGATATGAAGATCCGCTTCGGCTCCACCGTCTGCCCCTGTGTCGTGCCTGCAAAGCTGGATGACGGCACCCCTGTGTACATCAACCTGTTCAGCCGCATTGTCATCCCTACGAACAGCGATGACGTGAATGGGAACCCCTATGCCTATAAGGGCGGCAAGCGGAGAAAGGGAATCATTTCCGTCACGATGCTGACGAAGAATCTGTCGGATGTCTTCGACATGAGCCATGGCTATGTGAACCACATCGCCACCATCGCGCAATTCTGTAAGAAAAAGCGTACGCCCCGGGTATATATCTACCTGGAACGGTGGCGGAACTACAAGACCAAAACGGTGGACTACATCGAATTTAAGGAGTATCTCGGGCTGTTGCGTTACGACCGGAAGAACAACGTGGTGAAGGATGAAATCTATCCGTCGTATTGGGAATTCTGTCAGAAGGTGCTGAATCCGGTCAAGAAGGAAATGGACAAACTGTTGGAAAAGAATCTGATTGACATTTCGTTTGACTACGAACCCATCTACAGAACCACACGCAAGCGTGGAACGCCCGATGAAATCAAGTTTACGATCAAGATGAGCGAAATGGGCAAGCAGCTGTTGGAAAAGGGACAGGTGCAGAAGGATGTAAACTCTGTCTTGGATCACCTCAAGAAGGAATACGGCTATACGGACAACGACTTGAAGTTTATGACGGACAGCTGGGTGGATGAGATGCTGCCGGCACTGGAGCAGGAAATCCTGACCCTCAAGGAGAAAGAGGCCAAGTATAAGCCACAGAACCCCAAGGGTTATGTGCTGGTCTGTCTGAAGAACTTTGTCAAGGCTCATCAGCCTGTCTGCGAGGAGGTGAAGGAAGAGGAACCGAAGCAGGAAGAGCCGCAGGATAATTCAGTAGATAAACTCTCCCGTATTGCTTCTGAACTGGCGAAGTTTGAGAAAGTGTTGGATGCCATCAGACAACGGGATGCATTGGCATACAGACAGTTCTTCTCTTTCATCAAACTGATTGACGTAGAGAATAACCTGTTGGTGTTTGCCGTACCCACGAAGTTTATCTATGAGCAGATCGAGGGAACGTATCTGGAACTCTTCCGTGAAGCACTGTATGAGCAGTTTCCGGATGCCGATGTGAAATACAACATCAATGAGACTTATTTTAAGTGATAAACGATGAAAGGTTACTAAATAATAATTTTATAGCTTATTTCTGAAAAGATTATAAGGGAATAACCGGATTTTAAATCAAAATATATATTTGCAAACGGATGTCTTATCTAACATAAGGCGTCCGTTTTTTATTCACACACAAAAACCTAATTAACCTAAATGAGAAACAACTACATTAGCCGAAGGGTGTTGGATGAACTATCCAAAGAATACAGCATCTTCTTCAAAGAGGAAGAGATCCTATACATCGAAAGATACACCGAAGTGATTGAACTCAAACGGAATGAATTCTTGATACACAAGGATGACCAACTTGAATACCTGTATTTCGTGGAAAGCGGAATACTACAGTGCAGCATTACAGACCAGGATGAAAAGGGGAAGGAAAGAGAAATCGTGCACCGATTCATTGGCGGATTGAATATGGTTTGCGATACCTGCGATGGAGTCAGCCGATCCATTTTTGATATAACGGCAGTAGCAAACAGCAAAATCTGGCGTATGCACAAGAATCATGTCGATCATCTGTACTGCACATCCATCAATTTCAACCACTTCAGCAATCTGATTTATGAGAGAGCTTGGAGACGTGATGCGGACAGAAAACAGATGATGCGAACCAGTGATGCCAAGGCTAAATTCACCTACCTCTTTAATAACGAACGATGGATTCTGCAGAATTGTCCGCTGAAAAGTGTGGCCAGTTATCTGAACATCACTCCCCAAACGCTGAGCAATATCCGTCGTAATTTCCGATAAGGCATATTCTCTCTTGGCAAGAACCGCTGCAACCAACCAGTCATTTCCAACTGGAAAGTTGTAGCGGTTCTTAGAAAATATATTGTGAATCATTCATGCTTGAATGGAGGAGCTATAAAGTATATAAGATGTTAGTTTACAATTCATTCACCATGCTTTTTTATCCCAATATACTTGCAGGTTTTCTTTGATGCATTTCATCACAACAGAAAAATCTATTTGCTCTTTCCAACGTATCTTTTTCAGGAAAGCCTTCCATCCCATATTACGCATTGTATCTGTTGCAAATTCGTCTGTGAAAAGAGCAAGATTCTCTCTATAAGGCATATTTCTGTTTTTGAATGTACTTGAAATGGCTTCAGCAAGGAGATCCCGATCAATCTCGTGATTGGTGAATAGTTGATACACATCAAAGAAATCCTTCATGCGACTGTTGCTTTCGTCGCGGTCAACCATAGCGTGGAACTTTTCTGCAATCAATGTTTCCAATGAGTAGGCATACAGCTCTACAGCCGGTACATCCGGCAGCAACAACGGATAGTCTAAAGATAGGGGATAGGGTGTTACGACATCACCAAACCCTATGTCAACAGACACCTGTTGTACTATCGTATCCAGGTGGGCCACCACTTTCACACAGGTGCCAGGATATTTCTTTTCTACGGCTATCGGTTCCAATTCAAGCGAAGCTGCATCAAATGTGACCCCATCTTCATCGCATTCGATGCCACATACTTTTTGGAATACCTCTTTCAGGTTTTCTCTGTCATTGCTGATTCGATCTCCCAACAAATCGATGTCAATAGTGGGACGAGCCTTGAATCCATCCAATGCAAACAACAGCGAACTGCCCTTCAGCAGAAAATGGCATTTGTAAGGACTTGCGGAGATACGAAACAACAAGCGTTCATGCAAGTATCTTACCAACACCTTCATGTACTCTTGTTTCTCTTCTTTGGCAAGGTTCAGTAAGCGTGTCCTGATGGATTTTCCTATATTCTTTGTCATAGTCTTGTTTCCAAATATGTTGTCAATATATTTTTTACTCTTAGTTTTAGAGCATATTCATGGAGTAGCGAAATGTTGCGATCTTCCTTTTTGAGGTAGCTGTCTATCACTTCACCGCATACGTCAAGTCCAATCTTATTTCGGTACTTCACCGCATCACAAACGGTTCGCTCTATGTCGGTAATGCGTACGTCATATCCCGATATATTCCTTGAGATGATGCCAAACTCCAGATTTTCCTTTTTCCAGTAATAGAGGTCAATGGGAGGATAATCAGGCAGACGCACCTTTCTCTTGGCTTCTATGGCCACGCAAGTGGCGGAAGGCACTTGCGTAGAAAGGCCATAATAGGCAAATGCGCTATATAGGCAAAGGATTCCATGTGGAACTATACGTTCTACATCTATCATGTTGTTTGCCAAGGCCGAGCATTCTGCATAGATACCCTTACGAAGCCGCATGACCGTTCCGGCTTCTGCGGCACGGCGGAGCTGTTCATATTCACCGCGGCTTTTCACTTCACCCGTGGTTATGAAACCTCCCTGCTCTTGTAGCGTATCGATGATTGCACTTTTATCCATTTGCCTCATATTATGAGTGCAAAGGTACAACTACTTGCGAAAAAGTACGAATAAAACATGTTAAAAGTTACGGAGAATATATATATCCTCCGTAACTTTTAACATGAAAGAAGGTTTCTCTCTTCATGTATTGCTTTTTGTATTGCAAATGTTTAAAGCCCCCGCATCTTGAAAATCTGAGTAAAGCAGAAACGGGACTGAGCAGGTTGTAGAATGAGGAGTATGCGCATTTTTTAATGTAGATTAAGTTATGCGCAAGATGCTGTTTTTATTGTGTCAGAAAGTTTGCTGTTTCGTATATAATCTATATGTTTGGAGCAGAAGAAGACACAAAATTCACCTTTTTGCTTGCATATGGATGCAAAAAGGTGAAACAAAGAAAAACCTAATATTAACCCGTAATCAAGTGATAAACCATGGACCGGAATCTTGTAACAGTCATATTTTGCCTGCTGATAGCAGGCAGTATGAACACTTTCGCGCAACGCCACTACAAAAACATCTCTGCCCTGGAAATGAACTATGGCAGCAATATTTTCGGTGATTACGGACATTACGGAAACCTGTCCTTCTCAAAGTACGTCAACCGAAAGAGTTACTGGAAAGCCGGTATCAGCTACTTTGAAAAACCCTATGACTATGCCATCCCTAAACAGACGGTTCCTGTTACGCCTCCGGCCACACCTCCTGCAGCTGCACCTACACGGAATGCACCGGCAGCTCCGGAAACGCCTGTACCGGTAGAAACCGAATGGGCAGATAAAAAGGCATGGGACCTTCATCTGGACGGAAGCTATTATTATACGATTGTCACCAACCTCAAATCCGTCTATTGGAACGTAGGTCTTGGAGCCTTTATCGGCTGTGAGTTTGACAAGCGACCCGATGAGAAATACACCTTTATTGTCGGCCCGAAATTGGAAACCGAACTGGAAGTATTCGTAGCCCCGCGTATCGCCCTGTTGGGGCGTGTACAGCAATTCTGGAACCCTTTGTCTGTGGAAGACTGGAACACGGTCTGGAATGTCGGTATCAAGTTCTTGCTATACTAATCTAATCCCATCATCTTATGAATCCTTTAGTCATTTTAGCCAGTGCAGATGTATCTGGCCTGATAGCTCTATATCGTGAAATAGGGACTACCTTGATTGGCGTTGGCTTTGTTTGTGCCGGGCTGGCAGTTCTTAAAAAGCTGATCAGCAATCATGAACGAACCAAGGAAGCCATCATTACCTATCTTGTTGCACTGATAACCTGGTTACTGATATGGCAGCTGATTTAGGAGGATTTACCGATGTCCTGCTATTGGTAGGACTCGCAGCCGGACTCGTTTGGTGGTACTACAACAAGCCCACTCCCAAGGTGGAGCAGAAGACCGGCAAGAAACCGGGAGAAAAAAAGGAAGATGGAGCTCCTGCAGCTTCCGTGACACCGGTCATCAACATCATCTTCCAGTCGGATGTGGTAGAGGAGGAGGTGGCCGAGAAACTGGCTGACCTGTTTCACAGCGGAAGAACCTTCTACTACACCGGAGGGAAAGTCGGAAAGGAAGCACAGGAACCTCCCCACTTCATCCGCTATAAGGAAGTGGAATGGAAAGACCTGGAAAAGATAAACGTATAACCCAAAATACTAGAAACCATGAAAACATTAGAAAGAACCCAAGAGAGAGTAAGAAACTTCGTGAATCAACACAGCAGAGCCATCTTTACCTTGCTGGTCTTCTTTATGCTGTTGGGAACGGCTCAGGTGGTGGAAGCACAGAGCGGACTGAAAATCAGCAGCCTTTCTGAGGTAACGGACAAAGCGAAGGAAGGAGCAGATACCATCCTCGATGTGGCCAAGTATATTCTGGCAGCCGTTTTGGGTATTGCCCTGGTCTTTGTCATTTATTCGCTGGCTACCAACAACCCTCATGCCAAGGAATACCTGCTGGGGTGGATCATTGCCGTAGTGGTCATCATGGTAGCTTTCCTCATTATCTAAGGAGGAAACGCCTATGCGCACCATGCGGAAGATTAACAAGCCGATCAAGTTCTTCGGTTTATCGTCCGGACAATTTGCCGTCTTTATGCTAGTGGTGGCTTTGATTATCATTTTCAGCATTTTCAAGCAGCTGCATCCGGTATTCATCATCGGTATCGTATCCGGCATCCTGGGACTCTCCGGGATGCTGTTCGGGACCCTCAAGAAAGAGCATAAAGCCGGTAACCCGGATTATCTGACCGGTATCAGTGTGCGAAGCGCGACACCGCGACAGATCAGAGACAAGAAACAGATTTTCAAATTTATCCTGCAAAGAAGCAAATGATTGGAATCATCTTACTTATCACCTTATTGATTGGACTGCTGGCCTTGGTAGTGGTCTTGATCTACAGTCGTCAGAGCGAAGTGGAGCTGACAGACCGCTCGGTGGATTTGGGGGATGTGCTGCCCATCCAGACCATCACCGAAGATGCGATTATCAACGGCAACGGGGACATTACGGTCGGGTATCGGCTGTTTCTGCCGGAGGTCTTCACCCTTTCGGAGAGTGATGCGCTCTACATCCACGAACGGCTGGAAGCCCTGTTGAAGATGCTTCCTGCCGGAACTGTGGTACACCAGCAGAACTTCTATTATACAGGCGAATACCGGAACACGGAATATTCCACCAATGCATTGATAGCCGAGAACAACCGGCACTTTGACGGAAAGGAAATCCTGAACAGCTACTCCAACCTGTATGTGACGTTTACCAATGGGAACCGGACTGGAAAGCTGCGGAAAAGCGCCACTTCCACTTCGCTGTTGCGGAAGCAGTATTTCCCCTTTAAGCAACCGTATAAGGATTATCCGCAACGGTTGAAGGAAATGGAAGCCTTTCTGATGAACTTCGAGAATGGTCTGGCCTCCATCCAGCAGTTTGAGATCCGGAAGATGAGCGAGGTGGAACTCAACAACGCCATCTACGATTACATCAACCTGTCTTACGAAAATCCGGAAACGGATGCCACCCAAAAAGCCGTCAATCCCATGGCCATCACCAAGGATGGGACCATGAAGATCGGGCAGCAGTATGTGGCCATGCTTTCGCTGACAAACGAGGGAGAACATCTGAAGGAACTGAACCTGCCCCACACGGGCAAGTCGAAAGCCTTTGGCGGGCAGATCGAGATACCTGACAACATCAAGAGCAAGTGTTCGATGCTCTATCCGTTGGGACTGGGACTTCCGTTCAACCACATCGTGAATGTGGTGATCGAGATTACGGATCCGGATGCCACCGTGACGGCCATCGGGGCGGAGAAGGATGCACTCAACTACATCACCAACTTCTATCCACCGGCAGCGGAGAAGCAGCGGGAACAGGAAGCCTTCTGCAACGAAATCACGAAGTTTGACTATCAGACGGCCTATACCGCCTTCAACGTCATCCTGAACGATACAGACCATACCTCCTTGATGCGGAAGATAGCCTTGGCGCAGCAGGGGTACAGCTTCATGAACCAGAGCAGCTGCTATGTGGAGAATGCCGAACTCTGCAACCTGTTCTTCACGAACATCCCCGGCAACGCCCGCTCGAATTACCGGGGCTTTGTGAATACCACCAAGCAGGCCATCTGCTATCTGCAGAAGGAAGGCATGTATCTGTCGGATGCCAAGGGACATATCTACAACGACCGGTTCGGCACACCGGTCAAGATCAACCTGTGGGACTATCCGACCTTGAACAACAAGAACCGGATTGTCATCGGTCCTTCCGGCAGCGGAAAGTCCTTCTGGCTGAACAACTACATCCTGCAGAGCTACGAACTGGGAAGAGACGTGATGATCATCGACATCGGCGGATCCTACCGTTCGATGATTGCCTTGAATCGGGGAAAATATTTTGACTCTACGGAACAGAAGAAGTTTGCCTTCAACCCCTTCCTCTGTGACCGGGACAAGAACGGCAGATACCTGTATATCGACACATCGGATGCCGAGTCTGCGGATGACCAGATCAAGACCATTGTGGCCATCATCAGCTACATCTGGAAGGCTCGGGAACAGATGGTGCCGGCGGAGACGGCCATCCTCCGGAAATCCATTGTCGGGTTCTATGATTATGTGAACAATTCATCGGTAGGGGAGAAGCACGAACGCATCTTTCCGGACATGAAGACCTACCGCCTCTATCTGAAGGAAGTGTTCAGTCAGCGGATGAGTGAGTTTGAAAAGCAGAAGTTTGAGATTGAAGAGCTCATCCTGTTGTTGGAACCCTACTGTACCGGTGAACTGAGCTTCCTGCTCAATGCGAAGGAGAACGTGGACATTGTACATGACCGGCTGATAGCTTTCGATATGGAAGATGCCTCGAAGAAGGAATACTTCCCGTTGGTGGCCATCATCACCCTGCAGATGATTGTCGATAAAATCAAGAAACGTCAGGGTATCATGAAGGAACTGATTATCGACGAAGCGCTGGACTTCCTGCAGGATGAGAAATTTGGTGACTTCATAGCCTATTTGTACCGAACTTTCCGCAAGAAAGAGGGAAGCATCACCCTGGCTGCGCAGAACATCTTATTCTTGAAGAACATGCCGTCAGGCATCAAGGATTCGATCATCATCAACTGTGCGACGAAGGTGATACTGGACCACTCGGAGCATCGGCAGAACCTGCCGGAGGTGCAAGCCGTATTGTCCATCACCGATGAGGAAATCAATATGATTGAATCGCTGCAGCGGACCGACCGCTGGAGGGAGTTCTTTATCAAGATGGCGAACGATGCCTTCATCTTCCGGAACGAAGTTTCGGATTTTGCAGCCGTTGCCTTTGACTCGCGGCAATCGACGGTGGTCCGGTTGAAGCAGCTGTTCAACGAGACCGGATCCACCTATACGGCCATCAACCTGTATCTGGAAGAAAGGAGGAAACGCCATGGATGATGCTACTGAAGGATTGACCCAACTGTCCGTTTGGAGCAGTGACTTCTACACCCAGAGCAACGGGGTGGCCGGCAGCATTGCCGCCGCCCTGCTGGGAGTAGCCTTGATCTTTGTGGTATGGGCACTGGCCATGAAGAAGGAGAATGCCCGGAGCTACCTGCTGGCCTGGATTGTCTGCGTGATATTTACCGTGTTATTCATCTTATAAGACCTTTGTTATGAAAAAGTACCTTACAGCCTTTATCCTCGCTCTGGTGCTGCTCACCGGAAGCAGCCTGGAGACGAAAGCCCAGTGGGTTGTGCATGACCCGGGGCATACCTATTTGAATTCTTTTGAATGGGCTTCAAATGTGAAGAAATGGGCCAGTCAGATCAACGAGATGGTAGATGCCCAAAAGCTGCGTCTCGGCTTGCAGAAGATTGACCAGCTCAAGCAGCTGCGTTCGCTCAAGGATCTTGCAGATCTGCTGGATGACGTAGCCTGTCTGAGCAGCGACTACAGTTTCTACATGAACGTGGGGTCGAACTACAACTGTCTGAAGTTTCTGAACTTTCAGGGAGTGACCGTCAACCTGAGTCTGAGTACGGACCTGCTGTTTAAGGTGGCCACCGTGACCAGCTACTTTTCGATGAACTCCGAAGGAAGAATGCAGTTTATCGAACAGGTGAAGGCATCGGTGGAGAAAGCCGCCGAAGAGATGAGAGAGTTTAATGAATCGGTCCGTTCGGTAGTCATCTACAAGAGCCTGAAAGGGCATAACCGCAAGACCTACTACCAGGGACGTTTGGCCGCCTATACCCGACACATAAACTAGAAGCCTTATGAATCAAGACAATTTCCTCTGGGGACTCCAGATCACGGACGGTCTGACCATGGAACTGGTATCGAAGATGACCGTTATCGCCTTTGGTGTAGGTGTTATCTGCTTCATCTGCAACATGGCCTACAACTACCTCTACCATGGAGCCAGCCAGCTGCTGACCCCGAACGAAGACAAGTTTCCGGACATGATGGAAATCGCCCGTTGCCTGGTGCTGATGTTTTGTCTGACCTTGTATAAGCCCATTGCGCAAACCATCGTCGGAACGATGGAAGTCATCAATGAAGCCACTTCGCTGACCTCCAGCCGGGCGGAGGAGTTTGCCCAGTTTATGACCCGGCAGGCGGACGAACAGGGTGAGATGCTGGCCGAATATGACAAGCATGCGCTGGAATCCGAAGTGGCGGACGGAGCCGATACCACCGGAGCCATGCAGCACGAGCTGGACAAGAAGGAAGAAGAGGACGAGATGAAAGGCGTGCGGTCGAGTGTGGAGAAAATCGTGCAGCTGCTGAATCCCATCAACCTGGTTACGCTGGTCATTCATGCCTTTGCGGCTCTGCTGGTGGAAGTCATCCAGATTATCATCCTGGGCATCGGCGTGGTGATTGTCAAGATTTTGGTCATTTTGGGACCCTTTGTCTTTGCCGTCAGCATGCTGACGGTCTTTCAGAAACAGCTGAACGTCTGGTTCGGAACCCTCTGCTCCAGCTGTATGGTCTTTACGGTCATCAATATCCTGAATCAGATCATGTGGCAGACCCTGAAAGCCATCTACACCCCCAGTGCCGACATGGTGGACGGAGCCACCACACAGCTCCAGTACCTGGGGATGGACCTGGCGCTGATCGGAGCCTATTGCAGCTGTTTCTGGTTGGCCTCGAAGATCGTGGGACACAGCGATGCGGGCAAGATTATCTCAAAGGCCGTGTCGATTGTGACTACGGCAGCCACCGTTGCCCTGTTGGGCGGAGCCGGAGCAGCCACCAGGCTGACGAACGTAGGCGGAGCCGCCTCGATAGGAGAGAGCTTTATCAACGATAACCCAAAGTAAGTAAGCCATGAACCTGACCCAATTTAAGTCTGCGGATGATGCAGTCAGACTGACCATCCGTCTCTCCGTCGGCTATTGCGTACTGCTGACCCTTGCCTTTGTGAGCTGTCTCATCTATCTGTCTGTGCAGATCGAAAAGGCACAGGCCCAGGCACTGGTCATTGACCGGAAGGGAGAAGTATATACCGCCAGTGCCGTGCCTTCGCTGGCCATGCGCAAGTATGAATACATGAACCATGTGAAGAGCTTTGTCAAAAGCTGGTATGCGTTTGACGTGTAGATACTAATTGAAAAGTGCGCCAATATTCCAGTTGAAAATTGCGCCACCATAGGATAAGTATAATGACCTTTGTATAATCCAAATGCAAAGGTAAAATGAAGACTATGGTAGAAAGACAATCAATAATACACATGTATAGAGTATGCGGTTATAGCAAACGGCGTATCTCTCGTGAACTTCATGTCAGCCGTCATACCGTTGACAATATTCTTTCAAAGTACGAATCAGCCATCCGCACGGACAATCCAGAAGAGGCTTTGAGTGATTTGCTTACCATCCAGCCTAGGTATGACAGTTCCAGACGCCGTCCTCGCCGGCTCACACAAGAGATTAAGGATAAGATAGGATTTTGCCTGAAGAAGAATGCCGTTAAGATAGCTACCGGACTTCGCAAACAGCGCATGTTGAAAAAGGATATCCACCAGTTTCTGTTATCTCAAGGATACACCATCAGTTACGCCACAGTATGCAGTTATATAAAAAATATAGAGTCATACAAAGAGAAGAAAAAGAGCGAAGCCTTTATCCGGTTGTTCTATGAGCCTGGATGCATTGCCGAGTTTGACTGGGGTGAAGTTCTTCTTTTTATTGACGGCGTCAAAACCAAGTTTTATCTGGCCGTATTCACTTTCGGGCATAGCAATGGCAGATACGCCTATCTTTTCAGGCATCAGAATACGCTTGCCTTCATGGAATCCCACCGTAACTTTTTCAGGGATATACATGGTGTCCCCGCCATGATGGTCTATGACAATATGCGTGTAGCCGTCAAGAGCTTTGTCGGTGGTGATAAGAAACCTACAGAAGCTTTGATGAAGATGTCCGGTTTCTATTGTTTTGAGTACCGTTTCTGTAATGTACGGGCCGGATGGGAGAAAGGACATGTGGAGCGCAGCGTGGAATATGTCAGAAGGAAAGCTTTCTGCCTGACAGACCATTTTGGTGATATACATTCTGCCCAGGAGCATTTAAACCGGGTATGTATGCAGGTCAACAACGAGCAAGGCAGTCTTTCAACAGCGGAGAAAACATCACGCCTGGAAGCTGACCTGTCATCGCTGAAGCCTTTTCCCGGTAATCTGGGCTGTTTTGAGGTCTATGAGTACATTGTGGATAAATGGTCAACTATCAGCATGAAAAATGTTCATTATTCCGTACCTGATTCTCTTGTGGGAGAAAAAGTACATGTCAAGGTTTATCCCCAAAAAATTGGTATAAGGCGCAAAGAAAAGCAAAGTTCTACATAAATAAATGCAGGTCAGCATCTTGTATGCAGGGCGGGTTGAAGCAGGCTTCGGCATAAAAAGCCTGAAAACACCCCTTTCGGACAAAGTTCGGCTACTAAACAGCTACCGGTTCCGAAACGGGGTATATACGGCATAACAAGTTCTGTTTCATCGCTTTGCCTTGTTTTGCATAGCTCTTGGTAAGAAATAAGTAACTACCTTTAGAAACGAAAATTTTAGAGTTATGGAAACAAAGAGAAGTACGTTTGCGACCTCGTTCTACATCAAGAGATCCGCAGTGAGAAACCGGGACGGGAAAGCCCCCATCATGGTGAAAATCTCCGTTGACGGGGATGACAAGGCAGTGGGAACCAAGCTGTTCGTCACTCCCGACCTCTGGGAGAACGGCAAGGCGAAAGGCAAGTCCGCAGAGGCAAACGAGATAAACGGGCAACTGAAGGAGGTCTCCGCCCGGCTCACCAACCACTACCACCGCATCCTCCGGGAAGAGGATTTCGTCACCGCCGAGAAATTGCGCAACGCCTTCCTCGGTGTCGGCGTGATGGAGAACTGCATACTGAAAGACTTCGGGAACATGAACCGGGAGTTCGGGGCGATGGTGGAGAAAGGGCAGCGAGCCAAGTCCACCTACAACAAGTATCTGGCTGTTTACAACCATTTCAAGACCTTCCTTTGGGAGAAGAAGAAGCGCACCGACATGGCTTACAAGGAGCTGACCAAGGAGATCATCGCCGATTTCGACAAGTACCTGCGGGTGGAGAAAGGATTGAGCGCCAACACCCTCTGGATATACACTATGCCCTTGCTCAGCCTGACCGACAAGGCGTGGCGGCGGGGCATCGTTCGCACCGACCCCTTCGGCGAGTACAGCCTTGAGATGCAGGAGACCGACCGGGGCTATCTCACGGAGGAGGAGCTGCGCACCTTGGCTAACGCCGTGTTCGTCAAGAAACAGACCAGCCTCGTGCGGGACATGTTCCTCTTCGGGTGCTTCACCGGGCTTAGCTACATTGACATAAAGACGCTCACTCATGACAAGATACAGCGCATGGACTTCGACGGCGAGGAATGGATCATCACCCGGCGCACCAAGACCCGTGTGTCGAGCAACGTCCCCCTCATGGAGATTGCCAAGGAGCTGATAGAACGTTACAAAGGGCTTGCCGGGGGCGACCTTGTCTTTCCCATACCCAGCAACAGCGTGTGCAACAGGCACCTCAAACAGATAGCCAAAGCCTGCGGCATCCACAAGGAGATCGGCTTTCACCTAAGCCGCCACACCTTCGCCACGACCGTCTATCTCTGCAACGGCGGCACCATCGAGGCGCTCTCCAAGATACTCGGGCACAAGCACATTTCCACGACCCAGATCTACGCCGAGGTGACCAACAGGATGGTAAGCTCCGATTTCCGGGCGATCTCCGGCAACCTCGCCGCCATGCAGCGGAGCGTGCTGGAGAAGAAGGACAGGAAACAGGACGGGAAGCGGGTGCGCCGCTCCCTCCGGGAAACGGCTTGACGCCTTTCCCCGGCGCAGAATGCGGCAAAGGCAGGAACTTCCGATGCGGTGTTCCTGCCTTTGCTGCATTTCCCGATGCACACCCCCGTGCGTTTATGTTGGACTTTTCCCCCGTTTGCGCTTTGGGCGCATGTCCACGTAGTTCTCCTCCAGCATACGCAGCAGATCCGACTGGCGGTAGAGCGTCTTGCCCGGCAGCGATATGTACGGGATCAGCCGTTGCGTGCGGTAGTCCTGCAACGTTCTCGGCGTGATGTGCAGCAGCCTGCACACGTC
>OISD01000174.1_pt1 | contig 22285 bp, 19 predicted proteins | sample 1586421 | NCBI WGS metagenome assembly OISD01 (sample SAMN02675044, study PRJEB24791) | human gut metagenome, SKBSTL002 | isolation source: stool | host: Homo sapiens | place: USA | reverse complement strand
GTCGAAATCGCTGGCACTTTTCTGGTTCTCTTTTGGTGTCAAAAGAGAACATCCCCGGGCAGCAGTGTTTTAGTTTTCCCGCCTTTTTCAGCGATTCGCGCAGTTTTAACCCCCATTCGCGCAGAATTTCTTTTGTTTTTGCCTAGTTTATGGTATATTTATGGTAACGACACCCCCGTATAAAACCCACACGAAAGGAGCGAAACTTTATGAAAGCCAAACGCATTGTAAGCATCCTGCTGACCGGCAGTATGCTGCTGTCCCTGCTGCCGGTGTCTGCACTGGCAGCCACCCCGGTGTTCGATGCACCCGCCCAGACCACGGCCAAAAAGGCTGCACCCCTTGTACAGGAGGCCGACGCCTCCCGCAGCACCGAGGAGGAAGCCGCCACCCGCAGCAGCCGTGATCTGGACGCAGAAAACGGCACCGCCGATAGCATTACCATCCAGCTGAATGCCGAAGGGAAGCCCGAAAGCGAAGGCGACAGTGAGCATTGGGCATATGACTATGCAACAAGCTTTAGCTTGAACTTGCGTCAAGGCACCTTCACCCTGCAGCCCTCTTCGGAATCCGGGGCTGAAAGCGCATTGCAGACAGATCTCGATATTCGTAAAGATGCCGAATTTAACAGCGGCACCGTCGGCAGAAGAGCCTACAACGAGGGCACCATCTCCGACGGCACCTTCCAAAGGGAGGTGTACAACTACGGCACCATCTCCAATGGTACCTTCCAATGGGAGGTAACCAACGAGGGCACCATCTCCGGCGGCATCTTCCAAAGGAGGGTGTACAACTACGAAATCATCTCCGACGGCACCTTCCAAGGGAATGTGCGCAACTACGGCACCATCTCCGGCGGCACCTTTGAGGAAGCTGTCGGGGTATACGCCTCCTCCCGCACGGAGGCCAAGATCGAGGGTGGAACCTTTGAAAAGGATATGACCCTCGCGAATGATGACGCCCCCATCACCATCAAAGACGGCCTGTTTGACGGCGAGGTTGTCACCAAAAAATGTGACTCCCCGCTTTCCATCAGCGGCGGCCTGTTTACCAAAGCCGTGGATGTAAGCAACATCACCAACCTGCCCAATCTTCAGATCACCGGCGGCTATTTTGTAAACGAGCCTACCATGCCGGAAGGCAGCGACACCGGCTTTACCACTGTGAGCGATCAGAATGGCAGAACCTTCCAAGTGCCTGTAAATGGAGGCTTTTCTGAAAACAACTATAAAACACTATATGTGCCCCACGGTATGTCTGAGCGGCAGGCAAACCCCATTACCGTAAAGACTGATACTGCACTGACCGACTGCCTTGCAGACGGCGTATCCATTATGGAAACCGATAAGGTACAGAAAAACGATGACGGCAGTTACACCATTGAAGTGTATCAACCGGAGTCCATCGTGCTGGTGACCGAGAAGCCCGCGCCGCCCACACCGGACGAACCCGGCGACGAGATCGACCCGGGCTTCTCCTCCGGCGCAGCCGCACTTGGCATCGTGCTGGGCACTGCGGGTCTGGGTTATATCACCTATGCTCACATCTCTTCCCTGTACCTGTACTATACCCTGCCGGGCGGCTTTATCCCCTCCACCCGGCAGGAGCTGGCAAACGTCCTGTGGACGACTGCCGGCAAGCCCGACCCTGTAAGCACCGCACTGTATACCGATATCCCCGCTGACGCTATCGAGCAGCAGAAAGCCGCCCGCTGGTGCGTGGAGCAGGGTCTGCTCTCCGACTACGGCGCAACCTTCGGCCCGGACACCACGGTGACCAATGCCCGCATCATCCGTGCATGGAACAGCCTGAAAAAGGTGCCTGTGCCCATCACAAACTAATCATCCTCATATTCATCCTTTCATGTACACCGCCGCCCGGCTTGCTTTCACAGGCCGGGCGGCGGTGTTTTTGCGGGTGAAACCCTCTCGTGAAAATGCGTTTGTCGCGCTCCGCAGAGCGCGACAAACGCAAAATTTTAAAAAATCTTTCCGCTGATTATGGCCAGAGCACAGCGGAGGCCATTCCAGATCGTCCCACCTTATTCCTCCATCTGCTTTGCCAGAAAGGCCGCTGCCACTGCCACCGCCTTGCACTGGGCGTCCTCCGGGCAGGCGGCGCGGTCCTCGGTCAACAGACCCACCGCGCCGGTCACGTCCCCGCCCGCCAGTACCGGTGCGGCGCATAGCAGCACCCGGGGTGCGCCCTCGCAGGGCAGCAGGGTCTTTTCCGGGTTGCCGGAGCTCTGGTAGGGCTTGCGGGCGTCCATCAGCTTTTCCAGCGGCTGGCTGATGCTGCGGTCGGTCAGCTCCCGCCGCCCGCTGCCGCTGACCGCCAGAATGCGGTCCCTGTCGCACACAAAGGCGGTCAGTGCAAACTGGCGGCTGAGCACCTCTGCCAGCTGGGCGGCAAGGGTGTTCACCTCGCCCATGGGCGAGTACTTTTTAAAGATCACTTCCCCATCGCCGGTGGTAAAGATCTCCAGCGGGTCGCCCCGCCGGATGCGCTGGGTGCGGCGGATCTCCTTGGGGATCACCACCCTGCCAAGCTCGTCGATGCGGCGCACGATACCGGTTGCTTTCATTATTTTGCCCTCCTTGCGGTTTCCTTTGTATGTAGTATCTGTCAGCGGCGGCAAATTATACCGGCAGCGCATTTTTTGCTTTGCCCGCCGCATTGCGTTCCGGGCGGGGTTCTGCTACAATAAATAGGAATAAACCCAAAGAAAGCAGGTGTCCGCATGGCACACATCCTTATTCTGGGCGGCGGTGCCGCCGGACTGGCCGCTGCGCTGGCGGCTGCACAGGCCGCACCCGCTGCCCGCGTCACGGTGCTGGAGCGCAACCCCAAGGTGGGCAAAAAGCTGCTGGCTACCGGCAACGGCCGCTGCAATCTGGACAACACCGCCATTGCGCCGGAAAAGTACTTCACCGCCGACCCCGCCGCGCTGCGGCCCCTGCTGGCGGCGGTGGATGCCGCCGCGCCGCTGGCGTGGTTTGAGCAGCTGGGGCTGTACACCCGCACCGATGAGGCCGGGCGGGTGTACCCCTATTCCAATCAGGCGGCAGACGTGCTGGCGCTGCTGGAGCTGCATTTGCAGCGGCACACCGTACAGCTGCGCCCCGGCTGCACGGTAAGCACCCTGCGCCAGAGCAAGGGCGGCTACGCGGTGCAGTTTACGAACGCCGAGGGCGGCACCGAAAACCTGCGGGCAGATGCCGTCATTTGCGCCATGGGCGGCGCCGCCGGGCCGCAGTTCGGCACGGACGGCTTCGGCACCCGCTTTGCCGCCGACTGCGGCGGGCAGATGCGCCCCCTTTACCCCTGCCTGACCGCCCTGCAATGTGCAAAGCCGAACAAAAGCCTTGCAGGCATCCGCGCCAAAGCTGCCGCCCGCCTGCTGGACGGCGACCGGGTGCTGGCAGAAGAAATTGGCGAGGTGCAGTTTACCGACTACGGGCTTTCCGGCATCTGCATCATGCAGCTGTCCGGCCTGCTTGCCCCCGGGCGCAGACCGAGAACCCCGGTCGTGGAACTGGACCTGTTCCCGGAACTGAGCGAGATGGACCTGACCCGTCTGCTTGCCCGGCACGCCATTCAGACTGCATCCGACACCCTTGCCGGGTTCTGGACAGGTCTGCTGAACGTCAAGCTGGGCTACGCCCTCTGGGAAGCCGCCAATATGCCCAACAACCGCTCGGTCAAACAGATGCAGCCCCTCGCCCGCACCGCCAAGCACTGGCGGTTCGAGGGGCTTACCCCCTGCGGCTGGCGGCAGGCGCAGACCACCGGCGGCGGGCTTGCCCTGACCGAGGTGGAACCGACCTTCCAGTTCAAGGGCTGTCCGGGGCTGTACTTCGTGGGTGAAACGCTGGACTGCGCCGGAAGCTGCGGCGGCTTCAACCTGCACTGGGCGTTCGGCAGCGGCCTTGCCGCCGGGCGGGACGCCGCAAAGCACCTTTGCAGCCGAAAACGGTAACAAAAAAGGGCTCCTGAAACGCCAGCTGGCGCTTCAGGATCCCTTTTTATTTTTACTCGCCCTTGGAAAGCAGCTTTGCACGCTCCAGTGCGGGGCGCAGTGCCAGATACAGCACCACGGCGCAGGCAGTGGAAGCCACACTGTTCACAAAGGTGACGCCGCCGGCGATCTTGGTCAGCGCCTGTGCCACGGTGTACTCCTGTCCAAAGATGTACACGTTGCGGAAGTAGCCAAGGAAGGGGTCGGTGAACACGTTCAGCAGCAGACCGGAACCCGCAGAGACGATCACCTTGACCAGATACCCGGCGCTGTGACGATCCTGATCCCGCAGCTTGAACACCTTATGTGCCACGGCACCGCAGGTGATGCCAATGATGAACTTGAGCACGAAGGTGGTAATGGCGTAGCCCGGGTCACCGGCAAGGATATCCGCCAGCGCCAGACCGATGGCACCCGCCAGACCGCCGGATACACCGTCCAACAGCAGCGCCGTCAGGGCGGTAAAGGTGTTGCCCAGATGGAACGAGGAGCCGCCGTAGAAGGGGATGCGGAAGAACAGGTAGGCCACCAGACTCAGCGCAGCCATCACGCCGGTAAGCGCCAGCTCGTGCACCGTAAAGCGGCGCTTGTACAGCACACTGAAAAACAGGATCAGAATAACGACGACTGCCAGCAGCAGCCACATTGCAGTAGTAGACATGATACTTTCCCTCCAATCGCGCCGATAACCCCACAAAACCACTTGACATTTGGGTGTCCGGCGGGTATGCTCCTATTATACGCAAAACTGACCCCATGAAAATACCCAGAACAAAGTTTTTTTATGGGGTCAGTTTGACGCAATGCCCAGATGGGAGGGATATTCTATGGTACATCTGACCACGGCACTGGACCCGGCTTCGGCGGTGCCGCTGTACGAGCAGCTCTACCGCAGCCTTGCCGCCGAGATGCGGGCGGGCACCCTGACGGCGGGCACCCGGATGCCCGGCAAGCGGCGGCTGGCGGCAGAGCTGTCGGTCTCGGTGAACACGGTGGACACCGCCTACCAGATGCTGGCAGCCGAGGGCTACCTGACCGCCCGGGAGCGCAGCGGCTTCACGGTGCAGGAGTATCTTGCCCTGCCGCAGGGGGTGCAGCCGCCCGCGGCGCCCTCTGCGCCGACGGCAGTGCACCCCGCCGATGCCACCCCGCCGGTGCAGTTCGATTTATCCACCCGGGGCGTGGACCCGGGGCTGTTCCCCTTCCGCACATGGGCACGGCTGCAAAAGGAACTGCTCTATTCCGCGCCGGAGCTGCTCACCCCCGGGGATGCCCGGGGCGACGCTGCTCTGCGGCAGGCGCTGGCAGAGTATCTGGCCGAGTACCGGGGCGTGCAGTGCGACCCGGAGCAGCTGGTGGTGGGTGCAGGGCTGGAATATCTGCTGGGGCTGCTGGCACCGCTGCTGCCCGGCCCTGCCGCCGTGGAGACTCCCGGCTACCCCCGTGCCCGGCAGGTGCTGGAAAACAACGGCGTGTCCTGCCGCTGCCTGCCGGTGGACGCGGATGGGCTGTCGCTGACGGCCCTTTCCGCCAGCGATGCGGCGGTGTGCTACGTCACCCCCAGCCACCAGTTCCCCACCGGGGTCACCATGCCCGCCGGACGCCGGGCCGAGCTGCTGCACTGGGCAGCCCGCGCCCCGGGACGGCGATACATCATAGAGGACGACTACGACTCCGAGTTCCGTTTTGACACCCGCCCGCTGCCCAGTTTGCAGGGCATGGCGGGCGCAGACGGCCCGGTGGTGTACCTGTCCACCTGCTCCCGCAGCCTTGCCCCGGGCATCCGCATCGCCTACATGGTACTGCCCCGGCAGCTGCTGGGCGCATGGCAGGCCAAGTACCGGCTGTACTCCGGCACGGTGGGACGGTTTGAGCAGCAGACGCTGGCGCGCTTTATCACCGGGGGCTATTTCACCCGGCACTTAGCGCGGGAGCGCACCGCCTACAAAGCCCGCCGGGATGCACTGGTGGCGGCGCTGCGCAGTTCCTTTGCACCGGAAGAGCTGACCCTTGCGGGGCTGCACACCGGCCTGCACCTGCTGGCACAGCTGAAAGACCCGCCGCCGGACGCCGCCCTGCGGGCTGCTGCCCGGCAGTACGGGGTGCGCTGTTCCCTGCTGAGCGACTACGACCTGACCGGCACGGCGCACTCTGCCGCCGGGACGCTGGTGCTGGGTTACGGCTCACTGCCGGACGCGGACTGCGCCGCCGCCGGGGAGAGGTTGAAAAAGCTCTGCACCGCCGCCCGGGAGGCATCAGACACCGTATAGTGTCCGCCTGCCCAGTCCCCGGGCAGGGCGTCGGCGGTGATATCCACCGGCTCGGCGCTGGTGGCTAAAAATTCCAGCGTGCGTTCCAGTGCAGCAAGGTCTACGGCGGTCAGGCTGGTCAGCAGACTGCTGCTCACCTCCCGCAGACCCTGCGGCAGGGTGGTGGGCAGCAGTTCCAGCGCCTGCCGGAAAAACGCATCCCACACCGCCGCCCGGGCGGCGGCGCTGCGCCGGGGCGAAAGAGAAGTGTCGGCATCCAGCGCCGCTAAAAAGCTGTGGGCATCGGCGGCAGAAATGCCCTGCACCCCGGTGCCTTTGCCGTACCGCGCCAGCTGCTCCGGGGTGAGCGCCCCGGTAAAACCCACCCGCACTGCGCCATACCGCGCCGCAAGCTTTGTCAGCACCGCCGGGGCGATGGCAAGATAGTCGGTATCCTCCGGCAGGGCGAACACCTCGCCCAGCGCCTCTCGGCAGCGGGCGGGGCCCGCGGCGGCGTAACAGTCCGCAAGGGGGACGTTCTTGCCCCCAAAGGGCACTTCCAGCGCGGCGGGCACCGCCAGCAGATGGATGCAGTTCTGTCCGGCGTTCAGGTAAGCCAGCACAAAGCCCGGGGTCTCGTCTGCCACGCACAGCAGCACGGTGCACTGGTCTGCGGCCTTGGGCAGACGAATGGGCACCCCGCTCTGGCTTTTTGCGGCCTGCCGCAGACTGCTGCGCAGCTGGGCGCGGCTGAGCAGCACTGTGCCGCCCACCAGCGGCAGCAGCACCAGCAGGGCGGCGCACAGCGCCGCCCAGAAGGGACGCCAGCCGCTGCGTTTTGCGTGTTTCATGGCTCTGCCTCCTTTTTGTGCATAAAGCATAGCCCAGCGGGCGACCCTTTATGCAGAAAGGCAGGGATGCTGTATGGATCAAACAGAAAACCCCAACAAAAAAGACCGCGAGGAGCAGGAGGACTTCTGGCTGACGCTGGAACCCCTTCCCGCCCCCGACCCTGAAAAGCCCTCCGCACCGCATGAGGACTAAGGCTGCTGCATAGGATGCAGTAAAAAAGGGGGGATGGGATGCCAGAGCGGTTCATGCGGGGGATCGAGGCTTTGAACGGCATCGTGTGGGGGCCGATGGGACTGGGGCTGCTCTTCGGCACCGGGCTGCTGCTGACGGTGCGCACCGGAGGCTTCCAGCTCCGGCGGTGGGGCTACTGGATGCGGCACACCCTCGGTGCCATCCTGACCGACCGGAGCGTCACCGCCCATACCGCCCGCGAGGAACAGGCCATCAGCCAGTTTCAGAGCCTGTGCACCGCGCTGGCGTCCACCATCGGCACCGGCAACCTTGTGGGGGTGGCTACCGCCGTCCTTTCCGGCGGGGCGGGGGCGGTGTTCTGGATGTGGGTCATGGCACTGCTGGGCATGATGACCAGCTACGCCGAGAACGTGCTGGGCATCTACTACCGCCGCAAAGACCCGGCGGGCGGCTGGCGCGGCGGGCCGATGTACTACCTGCGGGACGGCCTTGGCGGCAAGCCGGGGCGGGTGCTGGCGGTGCTGTTTGCTGTGTTCTGCGCGCTGGCAAGCTTTGGCATCGGTAACCTGAGCCAGCTCAATTCCATCGCAGGCAATCTGCAGGCGGCTTTCGGCGTGCCGGAGGCCGTTACCGGCGCAGTGCTGGCGGCAGTATCGGCAGTGATTTTGCTGGGCGGGCTGAAGCGTGTGGCTGCGGTGGCAGAAAGGCTTGTCCCCGCCATGGCGCTGCTGTACATCGTGGGTGCGCTCACCGTGGTGGGGGTGCACATCACTGCCGTCCCGGCGGCGCTTGCCGCCATCGTAAAGGGCGCGTTCGGGCTGCGCGCCGCCGGCGGGGGCATGGTGGGCTATGGGCTGTCCCGGGCGGTCACATGGGGCTTTAAGCGGGGTGCTTTTTCCAACGAGGCCGGACTTGGCTCCTCGGTGATGGTGCACGCGGCTTCCAACGTAAAAGAGCCGGTGCAGCAGGGCATGTGGGGCATTTTTGAGGTGTTTGCGGACACCATGGTGGTGTGCACCCTGACGGCACTGGTGGTGCTGACCTCCGGCTTTGTGGATCTGGACACCGGGCGCATTGCCGCCGGGGCGGCGGGCAGTGCACTGGTGGGGCAGGCCTTTGACGCCGTGTTTGGCACGCTGGGGTCAAAGCTGATCGCCGTGTGCATCCTGCTGTTCGCCTATTCCACCGCGCTGGGCTGGAGCTGCTACGGCTGCAAAGCCGTGGAGTATCTCTTCGGCGCGGGGGCTGGGACATTTTACCGGGTGCTGTTCGTGGCGCTGATGCCGCTGGGCGCGGTGATGCGGCTGGACCTTGCATGGACGCTTTCCGACACCTTCAACGGCCTGATGATGCTGCCGAACCTCATCGGCGTGGTGGCGCTGTCCGGCACGGTGGTGAAGATCACACAGAACTACCTCGCCCGCAAGCTGCACGGCAGCTCCGCGCCGCCGCTGTTGTCTGCGGGCGAGACGATTTAAAATCGTCAGCCCCGCCCCTTGTCCCGGGGCGGAGTTTGTGCTATGCTAAGGGATACAAGCGATTTTTTGCGCTGAGAGGAGGAGCCCCATGGCCGCCGTAAAAACACGGAATACCGCTACCCTTATGACCGAGGGCAGCATTGTAAAAAGCCTGCTGCTGTTTGCCCTGCCGCTGATCTTCGGCAACCTGCTGCAGCAGATGTACAACACCGCCGACAGCATCATCGTGGGCAATTTTGTGGGCAGCAATGCCCTTGCCGCCGTGGGCTCCAGCGGGTCGCCCATCTACCTGCTCATCGGCTTCAGTCAGGGGCTTGCCGTGGGCGCGGGCGTGGTGGTGTCGCAGTATCTGGGCGCGGGCGACCACAAGGAGACCCGCGAGGCGGTGCACACCTCCCTTGCCATTGCGGTGGTCATGGGGCTTTTGCTGACGGTGGGCGGCGTTGCCTGCGGGCGCGCTTTGCTGGTGGCCATGAACACCCCCGCCGAGGTGCTGGCCGATGCCGTGACCTATATCCGCATCTACTTTGGCGGGGTGCTGTTCAGCGTGGTGTATAACATGACCGCCGGCATCCTGAATGCCGCCGGCAACTCCCGCCGCTCGCTGGTGTATCTGGCATGGGCGTCGGTGACCAACATCGTGCTGGACCTTGTGTTCATCGTGGGGCTGCGGATGGGGGTGGCGGGCGCTGCCATCGCTACCGACTTAAGCCAGCTGGTGTCCTGCGTGCTGAGCCTGCGCTTTTTGATGAAAAGCGAGGACGCCTGCCGGGTGGAACTTTCCGCCATCCGGCTGCACCGCAAAATGGCAGGCCGCATCATCCGGGTGGGTCTGCCCACCGGCATCCAGAACATGGTCATCTCCTTTTCCAACGTGCTGGTGCAGGCCAGCGTGAACAGCTACGGTGCCGCCGCCATGGCGGGCTTTGCGGCCTACATGAAGATCGACGGCTTCAACATCCTGCCTGTGAGCAGCATCAGCATGGCTGCCACCACCTTTGTGGGGCAGAACTACGGTGCGGGGCGTCTGGACCGGGTAAAGCGCTCGGTGTGGGTCACCCTTGCCATCGGGGTCATCTACACCCTTTGCACCGGCGCGGCGCTATTGGCCGGACAGGACGCCATTCTGCACCTGTTCACCGCCGACGAGGCCGTGGTCACCTACGGCAAGCTGGCTATGCGGTGGTTCTGTCCATTCTACTTCCTGCTCAGCATCCTGCACGGCCTTGCCGGTGCCGTGCGCGGCACGGGTGCCAGCATCCCGCCCATGGTGGTGCTGCTGGTCTCGCTGTGCCTGTTCCGTGTGGTGTGGATCCAGTTTCTGCTGCCCTTCTTCTCCGGCATCGAGGGCGTGTTCATCCTCTACCCCGTCAGCTGGGGTCTGGGCGCATTGCTCATGATCCTGTATGCGTGGAAGGGCAAGTGGATGGAGTATCATACATAACATTTTTACAAACAACGACCCGCCGCACTGAAAGAGATGCGGCGGGTCGTTGTTTTTCAGGTACTTCTGTCGGGGCAGCTTACCATGCAAAGCCCACGGAGTCCATGTCGATCTTCTTTTCCATCAGCCCCAGACGGCTCTCGATAAAGTTGACAGCCATATCCGGCCACTGGGCGATCTGGGTGTAGTAGTCCACATAGCCCTTGGTGCCAGTGCCCAGACCCACACCGTGGGGCGCATCAGGTGCCAGATAGAAGCTGAAGTCCGTGAAGATATTTGCGCACTCCGGCAGAGAGGGCAGCATCATCGCACTCAGGCCATCTTTCTGACCCACAACACCAAAGACCGGGGGCAGGTTGGGGTTCTTCGTGAAGTTCAGACCGGTGACGAACAGGCCGTAGATGGGGATCGCCACATTCAGGTCAGCGCTCTCATGGTCCACAGCATCGCAGACGTAGCTGGGGTAGACCTTATCCGGGGTATTCGTAGTGCCGAACTGGTCGGCCACCACCTGCATCACATTCATGCCGCCGGCAGAGAAGCCCACAGCGATCATGATATCGGTCTTGCCGATGTGTTTTTCAGAGGCGTTGTGGCGGATGTAGCGGATAGCACGGGCCAGATCCAGCTGCTGATCCACAGCGGCATAAGGGTTGACGCGGCGCTGCAGCACAAAGGCGTTGTAGCCGTTCTTGTTGAAGAACTCGGCCACAGGGTAGCCTTCCACCACGTTGTTGCGGTGGGTGCTGCCGCCGCCGGCGATGATGATCACGTTGCCCTTGACCTTGCCCTGATGAGGCAGCATATAGGGGTTCAGGAAGGGGCGGAAGCCCTCGTTATCGTAGCAATTTTCCCAGTTGGTGGGCAGCGGAGATTCCACGGCCATCTGATCTCCCCAAATTTCCCAAACGGTGCTCTTGGGGTCCTTGATCTGGCGCAGCGCCTTGCGGGCATTGGTCAGAGCAACACACATCTCGTAGTGAGAAGCATTGATGCCGGGCACAGCTGCACCGTCCACCTTCTCGTACTGAGCACGGGACAGCTTGTGGAACAGCACATAGAACTTGTCAAAATCGCCCCGGAAAGCAGCCGGATAAAAGGCTACCTCGCGAGAGAGGCGGAGTTCCTCTGCCACCATGGCCTGCACCTCAGCATCGGTATGCACACCAGCGTTTTCAGCAAAGGATGCGGGCGCCATGCCAGCCACTGCGCCCACAGTCACGGCAGAAGCGGCAGAAAGCTTCATAAAGTCTCTTCTGTTCATCATCATTTCTCCTTTTAAATGCAGACGGCTCATTTGTGCAGAGCAAAGCCGCCCAAAGCTGTGCAGCAAACGCCCTGCTGCCGGGCCCGATAGACATTCCAGTTGTATCATGCCATCGAAATCCGCACAAATCGTACCACAATATAACGCACTTGTAAATAGATTTTGTTGTTTTTGTGCGAAATTGATATATTAGTATGCCAGTTCTTGTGAAAATCAACAAGCATGAGAATGGGTACAAAAAAGGACTGCTATGCACTCTGCACGGCAATCCTTTTTTATCTTATTACAGCTTTTCAAACACCAGAAAGCGGAAAGCGATGGTAGTGGTGAGCTGCGGCAGAGCCGCAAGGCGGGCAGCACCGTCGCGGGGCGTTTTCCAGTAGTAGGGGGTCATGGCAAACAGGGCTTCCAGCTGGGCGGCGGGCACGGTGATGGTTCCCTGCACCTCACGCTCATCAATGGCGCGGAAGCCCGGGTACTCCACCTGCTGCACCGGGTTCTTGTAGGGCTTTTCGTAGAGCACGGCCTTCATCTGGTACAGATGCTCTGCCCCCGGCACAACGTAGATCATGTGCCCGCCCGGGCGCAGCACCCGGCTGAATTCCTCCTGTGCAAAGGGCGAAAAGCAGTTCAGCAGCACATCTGCCCAGCCGGTGCGCACCGGCTGGCTGAAGCTGGACGCCACCGCGTACTGCGCAACGGGCAGCGCCTTTGCCGCCAGACGCACGGCGGGCTTTGCGATATCGAACCCGGCCAGCTGCAACGGCTTTTCCGCCGCCGCGAACTGCTGCGCGATGCAGCGGTCGTACCAGCCCTCGCCGCAGCCTGCGTCCAGCAGATGCAGTGGGGCGTCCTTCGCGGCGGGCACGCCGTGGGCAAGGCACAGCTCCCCCAGCGCCTGCCCGAAGATGCCGTAGTATCCGGCGTTCAGGAAGGCGCGGCGGGCGGCAACCATTTCCTTGCTGTCCCCGGGGGCTTTGGTGCGCATACTCTGCACCGGCAAAAGATGCCAGTAGCCCTCCCGGGCGCGGTCAAAGCAGTGGCCTTTTTCACATTTCAGATCGTTCTCCCCTTGCAGCGCGCCGCCGCACAGGGGGCACTGCCACGGGGCAAAGGCTTCGTTTCGGCTCATACTTCTTCGCTGTGATCCTCAATGGGTGCAGTGGCACCGCCGTGGGCGTCCATATACTCCTCAAAGCTGGTGTACTTCTGCTGGGGCGGGCGGCGGCTGATGAGCATCAGCCCCGGGTCCTCGTCCCGGGCGGCGGCATTGCGGCCGCGGCGGGCAGGCTCGGCCTTGGGAGCACGGGGTGCGCTGCCGGTGCGGCTCTGGCTGCCGGCATTGCCGCGCTCGTTGCGGGCAGGGCGGGCGTTATTGCTCTGGGCCGCAGGGCGGGCATTGCGCTGTTCACCCCGGTCGTTGCGGTCGTTGCGGCGGTTGCCGCTGCGGTTTGCGTTCTGGTTATTCTGGAGCTCCTGTGCGCTGCGGATGGCAGGTGCTGCCGGAGCGGCAGGGGTCTTGCGTGCCGGGCGCAGCGGAGTAGCCTCCGGGGCGCTGACAAAATGGGGGTCAAACTTGGGCTGGGCGTTGCTGCCCCGGGCGGGGGCGGCATTCTCGCGGCGGGCGCGGGGCGCTGCCGCTTCCTTGGGGGCGTTTGCGCCCCGGTTGTTGGCGCGGCGGTCGTTGCGGGCCCCGCGCTTTGCGTTGCTGTCTTGCATCAGTGTTTCCTCTTTTTTCGGTTTTGCAGGCACCGTGTTCTTTGCGGCCTTCGGCTCCTGCTTCGGCGCGGGCGCAGCTGCCTTTGCGGCTTTTGCGGGCGCAGTTTCGGCCTGTTTTTTCGGCGCTTCGGCCGGTTTTTCCGCTTCGGGGCGGGGCTTTTTGCCGCGCACGGGCAGCACCGGGCGCACCGGGGCGGGCACGCCGTCCCACGGATGACCGGATACCACCGGGATCTTGCGGCGGTTCAGCTTTTCAATGCCTGCCAGATACTCCTGCTCCTCCGGGGCGCAGAAGCTGACGGCGGTGCCGTCCGCACCGGCGCGGGCAGTGCGCCCGATGCGGTGCACATAGGTCTCCGGCACCTCGGGCAGGTCGTAGTTGAACACATGGGAAAGCTCGCTGATATCAATGCCGCGTGCGGCGATATCGGTGGCCACCAGCACCCGGGTCTTGCCGGACTTGAAATCCTCCAGCGCGGTCACGCGGGCGGTCTGACTCTTGTTGCCGTGGATGGCGGCGGCGGGGATGCCCTGCTTTGTCAGATCCTTTGCGATCTTATCCGCGCCGTGCTTGGTGCGGCTGAACACCAGTGCGTTGACCACCGGCGGCTGCAAATTTTTGATGAGCCACGGCAGCAAAAGCTTTTTGTTGCCCTTTTCCACATAGTACAGGCTCTGCTGGATGCGGTCCACGGTGCTGGACACCGGGTCCACCTTGACAAAGGCGGGGTCATGCAGGATGCCGGCGGCCAGCTGCTCGATCTCGGCGGGCATGGTGGCACTGAACATCAGGTTCTGGCGCTGGGCGGGCAGCTTTGCAATGACCTTTTTCACGTCATGGACAAAGCCCATGTCCAGCATCCGGTCGGCCTCGTCCAGCACAAAAATTTCCAAAGCGGACAGGTCGATAAAGCCCTGCCCGATCAGGTCGTTCAGCCGTCCCGGGCAGGCGATGAGGATATCCACGCCCTTTTTCAGCGCTTCCACCTGCGGTGCCTGTCCCACACCGCCAAAGATGACGGTGCTGCGCAATTTCAGGTACTTGCCGTAGGCTTCAAAGCTTTCGCCGATCTGCAAAGCCAGCTCCCGGGTGGGGGTCAAAATCAGCGCACGGACAGCGCCCTTGCGGCGGGGCGCATTGGCGGTGAGCCGGTCCAGCATGGGCAGCGCAAAAGCCGCCGTCTTGCCGGTACCGGTCTGGGCGCAGCCCATCAGATCCCGGCCTGCCAGCACCGGCGGGATGGCCGCTGCCTGAATGGGCGAGGGGGTCTCGTAGCCCGCTTCCTGCACAGCGCGCAGCAGCGGGGCGGACAGATTCAGTTCTTTAAATGTCATGGTTCTCCTATTATTCTGTGATCTTCCGGCACTCGATGTAGTAGCGCTTTTCCTCCGCATGTCCCATGCTGAAGGTCTTGCGGGGCAGCACGCCGCCCATCACGACGCCGCGGAACAGGTCGCTCTTGGCGAAGGGCGGCATCAAAAACGCCACTGCGCCCTGCTTGCACAGCGCACGCACAGCCGGCTCGTCATGCACATAGTCCACCTTTGCTTCCGGGTGGCGCTCGATATAATCCGAAATAAAATCGTCGATGGTGCCCACGGTCAGCGGCTCGGTGGGGTCCTCAAAGCTGAGCACATTGGCCATGTGGGGGCCCGCCAGCGTAAAAGGCTGCTTTTTGCTGCCGCCAAAGCAGCAGCCTGCCATGTTGGAATCGCTCCATGTAATGAGGCTCAGCAGTACGGTGGCGCAGTCCACGTTGAACAGCACCCGGTGGATGGGCTCGATCTCAATAGCCGGGGAGTGCACGTTGCACACCTCTGCCAGACACCAGCGGGCGGGGTGGTTCTCTGCCTGCTCCGGGGTCAGGGTCTTTTTCAGCTCCTCCCAGCAGGCCTTTGCGGTAGCCAGCGAGTGGTTGCCGTCGCCCACGGCCAGCGTCAGCGGGTCGCGGCGGGTGGCATCGGGGTATTTCTTGTCAAATTCTTCCTGACTGCCCAGCACGGTCAACGCATTTTCGATCTGTGCGATGAGGGCGGGGTCCTCCACTGCCCAGCCTGCCACATGGCCGCCGCCCAGCATCAGCTCGCCCTCGTATACCTTGGGCAGGCTGTCCTTGTGGGCGGCAATGGGCTCGATGAGGGTGCAGTCCGGGTCATCCGCCAGCATCATGATATGGGGCGTTTCCAGCGCAGCGCCGGTACGCACCTTCATGCGGGGCGGGATGCGGCTTTCCACGGTGCACTCGCTGGGGCGCACGGTGCATTTTTCGCCCCGGCGGTAGCTGTAAGCCTCCAAGTCCACACGTCCTACAAGACCCTGCCGCACCCGGCCGCTCTGCTCGGTGCGCTCCACATAAATAAAGCCGTCCACCGCCCGGGTGAGCACGTTCTGGGCGTAGTCCTGCATGGTGGCGTGGATCTTTTCCACCCGCGCGTCGGCGTCTCCGTCCTCCAGATACACCTCCGGCAGGATCAGGTTCAGGGTGCTGGGCGCACCCGCAGCGGTCTCTTCTGCCCGCTGCCAATAGCTGCGGTCACTGGTGAACTGGTCACAGGCGATGCAGCCCCACTGCTCCAGCGGCACCTGCTCCGAAGGCAGCAGGATGTGTGCGGGTGCAAAACAGGTAGTCGGTTTCATAGTCGTTTCCTCCCCTCTCTATCAAAGCCGCTTCTCAGCGGAACGCTGCGGTGTCGTGCACCACAATGTGCTGCACACCGGCGTCGGCAGCGGCCTGCTCCAGCGCAGCGCGGCTGTCCGCATCCAGTGCGGTGCTGCTGGTGACCAGCAGGTTTTCCATGCCAAGGGACGTGCCGGTGGTGCCAATGGCATCGGTAGCGGCGGTGCACAGTGCGTCCGGGTAGCTGACCCACAGGGTCACGCTGCCTGCAAAGCGGGTCTGCCATGCGGCGATATCCGCCGTCAGCTGGGCGGCGCGTCCCTCCCGGCTCTTGCCGCCGGAAGCGCCGAAGTCCTGCTTGCGGGTGATGATATTGGGGAACTGCACCCCGGTAAGCACCACCTGCTCGTAGCCCATGCTCCGCACCTCCTCAATGAGGTCGCCGACAAACTGCACCGCACTTGCGGCAAAGGGGTTCATCCATGCCTTGCCGCCCTTGGCTGCGCTGACGTTGTCCAGCCAGAGTCTGTTGCCGTCGTAGTGCACGCCCATGCTGCGGTCGGTGTACACCGACACCGGGTCGGTAAAGGCGGCAAGCTGCGCCGCCGGGATGATGCCCTCTTCCCGCAGGATGGCGGCGATATTGGCCGCATCCACCGGGTTCTCAGTGATGCTCTGGGCAGCGGCTGCCACCCCGGAAGCATAATACACCGTGCCAGCGGCGTCCTTCAGGGTGACAAGGGCGTAGTCTGCGCCCTGCTGCTTCAGCTGCCGGGCGGCGGTGCGGATGGCGGCTTCATCGGTCAGGGTGGTCACGTCCAGCTCTGCCCAGCTGCCGCCGGTAATGGCCTTGCCGTCCAGCGGCTTTTCCTCCTCCGGCTCCAGCTCAGACGCTGCCTGCGAAGCAGCAGCGCTGCTTGCCGCCGCAGAGGAGGCGGCTGCCTCGGCGCGGGAAGCGCTTTCGGCCTCCAAGTCCCGGTCCTTGACCACGGTATACCAGGTGTGGGTGGCCCAATCCAGCACATGGGGTGCGGCAAACCATGCGGCTGCCAGCACTGCCACTACCAGCACCGCAATGCCGATGCCGCGCTTGACGCGCATTTCCCGGCTGTAAAAGCTGCGGTGATAATGCTTGACCTTCTGACGTTTATACTTAGCCATGGTATCCTTTCCTCCCTGTCTGCATTACAGGATAACGGAATGTCCGGTAAAGCCATAGATCGCCAGCGCCAGCACGCCGATATACACCAGCGTGATGGGTAGGCCGCGGAATGCCTTGGGGATGGCTTTGCTGCGCAGGCGGTGACGCGCCTCGGTGACCAGCAGTACCGCCAGCACATAGCCAAGGCCGCTGCCAAGGCCAAAGCCAAGGCTCTGGCCAAGGGTAAAGCTCTGGGTGCGCTCCACCAGCACCGTGCCCAGCACGCCGCTGTTCAGCGCGGCCAGCGGCACGATGCGCAGCAGCTGGGCGCGGCGGGGCAGGCTGCGCAGCAGCCACAGCACCAGATGCTCTGCCAGACACACCACGGCAATGCTGGCAATATACACCAGCGGGCGCAGCTGGGCGCGGTTATCCAGCGGGGCGATGAAACGCCCGGCAAGGAACGCCACCGGCGCCACCAGCACCTGCGTGATGCACAGCATCATGCCGAACAAGGCGCTGCTGGTGCGGTCGTCCCCCACCAGCTGCACCATGCGGGACACGCCCAGTGCACGGGTAAAGACAGCGTTCTGTGCAAAAATGGCCAGCAGTGCATAGCTGAAAAACACTGCCGAGCTGCTTACAACTTCCTTCACGGTTCGCGGTTCCCCTCCTTCTGGTAGTGCACGGTCAGGGTATCCCGTGCTTCCCTTTTCAGATATTCCTTGCGCTTTGCAGCCGCAGCGCGCCAGATGGCGCACAGGATGCCCAGCACGATAAAGCCGCCCGCCGGCATCTTAGCCAGTGGCAGCAGCGCCCAGCGCCCCACCGGGGCACCGAACACGGTGCCAAGGCTGAGCCACTCGCGCACCACGCCCACCACGAGCAGCAGCAGCGCGTAGCCCACGGTGATGCGCACGCCCTTGGAAACGGCCTTGTGCACCGTCTCCTGCACCCGGCCGAAGCGGTAGGTCAGAAGCGGCTCCACCACCAGCATGGGCAGGTAGATGCCAAGGTTCAAAAGCCCGGTGCCAAACACGAAGTTCAGAATGGGATATGCCGCCAGGTACACCACAGCGGCGCTGGCTGCGTACAAAAGTGCGCGGGGCAGCAGCTTTTTTTGCAGCTGCTCCGGGGTAGGCTCCTCGTCCCGCAGGGGTACAAGGCGGCTGAGCAGGCAGGCCAGCACGCGGGAGGGCACCAGCAGCAGCGTCACCGCCGCCGCCAGCATCAGGCCGTTCTGCCCGGTGGTGGCCACGACCACCAGCGGTGCCAGACCCATGCCCTGCATGACCACCGGGTTATTCAGGAACACGCGGTCGTGATGGGCAAACTTTTCGGGGTCCTTTAAAATCAGTTCCGCAGTACGCTTTTTCATTCCGCAGCCTCCTTTCGTTCGGACGGCAGACGGTGCAGCAGACGGTACAGCCGCTCCTCGGTGCGGTCAATGAGCGCGGACACGCTGTTGACTGCCAGCAGCGCAAAGCAGACGCCGGTCTCGTACACGCCGAAATAGCGGAAGCCCATGGTGGCAGCACCCACCAGTGCACCGTACAGGATGCGTCCAAGCCGGTGGTGGGCGCAGGTGTAGGGCTCGTTGAGCAGGAACACCGCACAGAACAGCACCGCACCGGTGTGCAGCTCGTCCCGGATGCCCTGCAGGCGGGGCAGCAGGCTGCTGAAGAGGGTGCTGTCCGCCAGACCCACCTGACGCGGGAAGAAGAAGGCGATGAGCCCGCAGGTGATCAGAAAACTTGCTGATGCGCCGATGTGCACGTCCTTTTGGGTCCACAGCACAAGGCCGCAGGCCAGAATAACCAGCGCCGCGCCGGTGCCCATGGGGGCGGCAAACTCGCCCAGCACGACGGCGAGGGCATTCAGGTTCAGGATGCCGCCGCTGCGCAGGGTATCCTCGATGGTGCTGCTCACCGGCACGGCAGAGGCGTTCCACAGGGGCAGCGGCGTATAGGGCTGCGGGTAGCGCACCACCTGCTCCGGCCACGATACCGCCGCCACGGCGTAGCCCACGGCAGCGGGGTTGAAGGGATAGCTGCCGTAGCCGCCAAAGACCTCCTTGCCGATCAATACACCCGCCAGCACTGCCACCACCAGCACATAGATGTCCACGGTGGCGGGCATGAGCAGGGCGATGATCAGGCTGAAGCTCTCGTTGGAGAGATCTTTATTGGTGTACACCCGATGGCGCAGCAGCGCCACCAGACGGTCGCACAGGTTGCCGGTAAGCAGGGCGATGCCGCACAGCAGCAGCGGACGCGCCCCATAGAAATAGCAGGCCATACACAGCAGCGGCACGCACAACCAGAAAACGTGCTTATAGTACCGGCCGGTCTTTTGCAGCTGCCGCTCCTGCTCTTGGATCAAAGCTTCATCCATATACAGCCCTCCTTACAGGCTGGCCAGTGCGCCCACAGCCGCAGCAGGGTCGGCGGCGCCGAACACGGCACTGCCTGCCACCAGCACGTCGGCACCGGCTTCCACGCACAGGGGTGCGGTAGCGGCATCCACGCCGCCGTCCACCTCCAGCAGGTAGGAAAGGCCGCGTGCTTCCCGCTCCGCCTTGAGCCAGCGGAGCTTGTCCAGCGCCGAGGGCATGAACTTCTGCCCGCCGAAGCCGGGCTCCACGCTCATCACCAGCACCAGATCCAGCTGGTCCAGCCACGGTGCCAGCGCCTCGGCCGGGGTGCCGGGCTTAATGGTCAGACCCACCTTGCAGCCCAGCGCACGCACGGCGTCAATGGTGGCCTGAATATCATCTTCGCACTCCAGATGGAAATTATACAGGGTCGCACCGGCCTTGATAAAGGGCTCGGCGTATTGCAGCGGGTGGCTGATCATCAGATGCACGTCATAAAAGGCATCCGGCAGCGCCTTGTGCAGGCTTTTGAGCACCGGCACGCCAAAGCTGATGTTGGGCACAAAATGCCCGTCCATCACGTCGTAGTGCAGCATCTGTGCGCCGGCATCCAGCACCATGCGGCAGTCTGCACCCAGCTTGCCAAAATCAGCAGAAAGAATAGAAGGACTTACGATGGCCATAATATTTCATTACGCTCCGTTATTTTTAGCATTTTTTATCCCATGCGTTGCGCGTTTTGCAGGGTTCTGCCGGGCAAAAAATACACGGGCATGGTTATCTTTTAGTTTACATGAAAACGGCCAAAAAATCAAACCCGCAGCCGTTTTTTTCACCGAAAAGTCGTAAATGGCGCAAAAAGTCCATTGCGCGGCAGCATCTCCATGTGCCGCGCAGCTGCCGCCGAAGGCTTGCCATTTTGCAGCAGCTTTCTTTGAAGCAGGACGATTTGGAATGGCCTCCGCGTTGCTCTGGCCATATTCAGCGGAAAATAGATTTTTAATTCCGCGTTTGTCGCACTCTGCGGAGTGCTCCAAACGCATTTTCACAAGAGGGGGTCACAGCGGTAAGCAGGATTTTTATTCCAACAACGCCAAAGCAGCCAGACCGCCCGGGCGGGGCAGTCTGGCTGCGGGGTCTTATTCTACCGGCTTCATGCTGGCGGGGTCCTCCACCGCGCCGGGCTGCCCGGCGGCGTCCGGCAGGCGCTTCATGCCGCCGGGGTTGGGGGAGCAGGTGGGCAGGGTGAATACAAAGCGGCACCACTCGCCCTGCTGGCTCTCCACGCGGATCTGCCCGCCGGACAGATTGACCAGCACCTTGCAGATGTTCAGCCCAAGGCCGGAGCCACGGGCGTGCAGGCCGCGGGAGCGATCCTCTTTATAGAACCGCTCGAACACATAGGGCAGCGCCTCCGGGCTGATGCCCTGCCCGGAGTTCCAGATGGAGATCTCGGCCTCGGGGCCCAGCTTTTCCACGCTGAAGCGGATGGTGCCGCCCGCCGGAGTGAACTTGATGGCGTTGTCCAGCAGGTTATACGCCACCTGATGGATCAGGTCGGGGTCGGCGTAGACCAGCACCTTTTCATCCATGGTCAGGCCTTCCAGCTCGATCATGCCGTCATTGATGCGCTGCTCTGCCGCCAGTGCCACGCCGGTCAGGGTCTCCCAGATATTGAACATCCGGGCGTTCACCTGATACTCTCCGCTTTCCAGCTTGGAGAGATCCAGCATATTCTGGATGAGCCGTGCCAGACGGCCGGTCTCCTCGCTGACCAGCTGCAGGTAGTGGTTCTGCATCTCGGGCGGGATGGTGCCGTCCAGAATGCCGTCCACAAAGCCCTTGATGGTGGTCATGGGGGTGCGCAGCTCGTGGGCGATGTTGCCCATGAACTGCCCGCGGGAATTGTCGATGGTTTGCAGCCGCGCAGCCATGTTATTGAAGGTGGTCGCAAAGTCAGCCAGCTCCACGCAGCCGTCCACCGGCGCACGGGCCGTAAAGTCCCCGCTGCCCAGGCGGCGCGCGGCCTCACTGATGTCCTCGATGGGGCCGGTGATGCGCTTGGCCAGCACCCAGCACAGGATGCTGCACAAAATCAGGATGACCGCCGCCGAGATTCCGAACATCGTCAGCATATCGGTCATGTAGCTGCCCAGCGCAGCCATCGGGCTGGCGGCAAACAGGTAGCCGTCCTGCCCGCCCACCGTGATGCGGCGGCCCGCCGTGTAATATTTGGCGCAGTAGACACCGTCCAGTGTGCCGGTCTCAAAAATGTCGTTTCCCTCGTTCAGCTCGTCAATGTAGGACGCGGGCACGCCTGCACCTGTAAAGGCGTCGTCCCCCGTATGCAGCAGGATCTGGCCGTTCTCGTCGGCGATGAACACTAGCGCACCGGAGGCCGTGTTGAACAGCTCAAACCCGCTGTGGGCGCGTTCCAGCACATCCTCCCCCTGCAGGGGCTTTGTGACGATAGAGCCTTCATCGGCGAATCGCTCACTCAGCGCTGTCGCGCCGTTGAGCACATCGGTCAGTGAGCTTTTGCGCTCCCCGATGAAGTACGCCGCCGACAGTGCCGTCTGGATCGCGCACATAACGCTGAGCCCCAGCACGAGCACGGCGGCGATGGTCGCGAAAAATTCGCGGCTGATCGTGTTGCGGCGGCTCATTCCCTGACCTCGAACTTATAGCCGACGCCCCAGACGGTTTTCAGGCTCCACTGCTCGGACGCACCCTCCAGCTTTTCACGCAGGCGCTTGACGTGGACGTCGATCGTGCGGGAGTCGCCGTAATACTCAAAGCCCCACACCTCGTCCAGCAGCTGGTCGCGGGTGTAGACGCGGTTCGGGTGGGAGGCCAGACAGTTCAGCAGTTCCAGCTCCTTGGGGGGAGCCTCCACCACCTTGCCCTTGACCCGCAGCTCGTAGCTGTTCATG
>OISD01000154.1_pt1 | contig 23427 bp, 29 predicted proteins | sample 1586421 | NCBI WGS metagenome assembly OISD01 (sample SAMN02675044, study PRJEB24791) | human gut metagenome, SKBSTL002 | isolation source: stool | host: Homo sapiens | place: USA | reverse complement strand
TAAAATTAGTTTTTTCTGTCCTCTTGCATACGGACGAAGAACGCATTCTTTTATTTGAATTTCTAAATTAATTCTGCGTGACAGCAAATATTGAATTAGATTTATCAGAGAAATCAAAAAGCCTAATATACCTAAAATTCCACTAATTACAACCCACATAATAATCAACTCCTTTGCTTGATTATAACACCAAAAAATTCAATATACAACAAAAATGAGGTGATTAAATGAACGACAAAATCCTTATCAACCCTAAAACAAATCAGGAGTACAGAGATGTACCGCCGACCGTGGCGGCTGAATATCTCGGAGTTGCTCTCAATTATGTTTATGAGGGGCTAAAAAAACAAACCCTGCCCATCGGTTCAGCCGTACAGAGCGACAAAGGGCGTTGGAGCTACAACATACCGATTGACCGGCTAAAGGCCTATGCAAGCGGTGCAGATATATCCTTACTGACCACACTGCTCAACAAATTGATCGGCAGCGGAAATACAATCAACGAAAGGACGGCGTAAAAATGATAAATTCGCCGTGCTACGGCTGTCAGATACGGACAACAAGATGTCATACAGATTGTGAAAGATATCTTGAATACAAATCAAAGTGTGACAATCGCCGAGCCGAACGCTCTAAGAATTATGACTTTTTTAATTACATCAGTCATAAAATCGACATCAATACGAGATGTCGAAAACTAAATAAATGAAAGGACTTTATAACGAATGTGGCATTTAAGAAACTACGAGACGAAAAGATCGCTCAGAAAAAAGTATAAGCATTGCAAAGAGCAACTCGAATACACACGAAAGAGCCTCAGCACGAAAAGTGATGAGCTTGAAACAGCACACAGCGATATTGACTTTTTTAAGGTCAGAATCATCAAGGCGCTTAATGAAGTTAATAAACTTTGTGAGGGCAACAATCTGTTTTTACCGCCTGAGATTGAACGCATACAGGTTGAGCTTGCGGTCACAGATGTGATTGACATTAAAGAAACCTCCAAAGGCTTTATTTGCGTAGCGGTTGAGGAGTGCAACCGATGAATTTTACAGGCAAAGAAAAAGACCGTTGATTGCTTGCACTACAATCAACGGTCGGCAAATAACACAAGGCTATCTGCGTACAAATACAGTCCAACATTATTATATCAGATGACCTTGCGAAAATCAAGGAGATTATATAAATGAATAAAAAATCTAAATTACAAATGATACCCACTGACAAACTTAATCCACATCCCGATAATCCGAGAAAGGTTATCGGCGATGTGTCGGAGCTCGCAGAATCCATCAAAACAAACGGCATCTTACAGAATTTGACCGTAGTGCCAAACAATGATAACTGGGATGATTTTACCGTTATCATCGGGCATCGCAGGCTTGCGGCCGCAAAGCAGGCAGGCTTGACCGAACTGCCGTGTGCTGTTGTTGAAATGACAGAGAAAGAACAGCTGTCAACGATGCTCACAGAGAATATGCAAAGGTCAGATTTGACGGTGTATGAAGAAGCAAAGGGCTGTCAGCTGTTGCTCGACCTCGGTGATACGGTCGCAGAGGTTGCCGAAAAAACAGGATTTTCAGAAAGCAAAATAAGGCGGAGAGTAAAACTCTGTGAGCTTGATGAAGAAGCTTTCAAAGAGAGCCAAATCCGACAGCCTACATTGCAGGATTATGACAGGCTGAATCAGATTAAGAATATTGAAGTAAGAAACGAATTGCTTAAATCAATCGGAACGAATAATTTCGACAATCTTTTGTATTCTGCGGTTAAGAAGCAGGAAACAGATGAAGAGAAAGAAAAAATTGAAAAGCTCTGCCTTGAACATGGGATGACTAAAGCGCAGAAATATAACGAAATTCCAGACAATTACGAATACACAGGAATATTCACGCTCAAAAATTTGATCGGTAAAGACTTTGCGGACGGCAGAAAAAGATATTTTTATTTTGCTTACGGCTCAAACATCTACATCTACGCAGAGGCTTTAGAAAAGCAGGAAAAGAACGATGCCGAAGAAGAAAAGCGAAAGCTTGAAGAACAGAGATGGGATGAGCTTGTTGAACAGGCGGAAGAAATAGACGAACGCTGTGAGGCTCTCAGAAGAGGCTTTATGCTTAATACAAATTTCAATGACAGCAACAAGCAGCAGGAGCTTGTGAAATTTATAGTCGCCCAAGTGGCGACAGGCGTCAGTAACAAGGCATACAGATTTGGCGAAGTAGTCGAGAATCAAGATGATGAAAACACGGACAGCTACATCAACGAACACTGGAGCGATAACAGCGGTAGAATGCTTATGGCGACGGCATACGCTTTGTGCCAAAGAGCTTATGAAAAATTAAGCTTTATTTATGTAGACTATAACAGCAAAACGATCAGCCGAAAAAACAGCCCGGATTTAAACAAATTTTATGCTTTGCTTTGTAAACTCGGCTATGTGATGAGTGATGAAGAAATTCAGCTCCGTGACGGCACACATCCGATTTTTACAACGGGTGAAGTAAAATAAACTAAATATGTTAATCACACAACTGCACTTGTGAGATTATATAAATCCCATTTAATACCTTCTTTCTTTAATTGTATTTTCGGGTAGGTGCAGATGCCCGAACAAATTAACCGATAACAAGCTCTGCACAGCTTGTTATATAAAACTCGTTTACTCCTCTTTAAATAAATTCTGACATTGAAAGCGGAGCAGGTGTAGATGGTCCGCTTTAGGTGAAGAAAATGGCATCAATCAAAGTTAAATCCGAATACAAAGAACTTGTTAAATTATTCGACCAATTGTCCGGATCAAGGTCATTGTGGCAAGTGTTCAACGATTGTATAGAAATGTTTGCGCTAAGCATTCAGAATACTTTTTGCTTTGGTCAAACATTTGAAAAAAACGAAAATCGCTATAAAGACATCACCAAAAATTATAGTGAAAGCGAAATTGAAACAATTGTAAAAATTTTCGCCGAGATAACTAATGCACTCGAAACAAATCCATTTCAAGATTTTTTGGGGGATTTGTATATGCAACTTGATATGGGAAGCAGCGCTCTTGGACAATTTTTCACGCCGTACACCGTATCTTATGCAATGGCGGAAAGTTCGTTTGACGAGAAAAATGCAAAAGCTGAATTATCCCAAAAAGGATATATCACGGTTCTTGAGCCTACGGTCGGTGGCGGAGCAAATGTAATTGCGTTTTGTGAGGTGCTGAAAAATCATGACATCAATTATCAAACACAATGTGTCATTGTCTGCCAAGAGCTCAGCAAATCAACTGCTCTGATGTGCTATACAGCACTGTCGCTGATAGGTTGTGCAGCGGTGGTTAAAATTGGAGATAGTTTGAGTGATCCATATACGAACTATTTTGCTGAGTGTTCTAAAGGTGCTGAAATTTGGACAACTCCAATGTTTCACATTCAAAACTGCTATAAGAAGGTATGAATCTATGCAAGAAGAGGCGCTTTTACAAATCATTAAAAAACAGCTTAATGAGATCGTAAGGTGGTAGATTTACAAAATGTCGAGGCTAAATAAAACATGGACGGCCGATGAAATAGATTATCTTATTTCTGCTTGGGGCAACGTTAATATGGCCACTATAACAAAACACCTTGATAGATCCGAATGTGCGATAAGGCTAAAAGCCGGTAAGTTAAACTTAGGACCTTTCTTGACTAATGGCTATAGATACATCACAATAAGCAATCTTTATAAACTCATTCGTCCAAACACTTCTGCCAGTTATCTAAAAACATCGTGGGTAAAAAATAGGAATCTGCCTACTCACAACATTTCAAGAAGTTCAAAAACAAATTTCACCGTTGTTTACATAGATGAATTTTGGATGTGGGCAGAGAAAAATCAATATTTTTTAGATTTTTCGAAACTTGGAAGATATCAATTAGGACCTGAGCCTGATTGGGTAAGCCAAAAACGAGAGGCAGACATATTAAGGAACAGTTTTATCAAAGCAACTCCATGGACAAGCAGAGAAGATAACCTTCTCAAAGAATTGCTTATAAAGCAAAAGTATGGTTACAAAGAACTATCACAAATATTGTGCCGTAGCGAAGGAGCTATACAGCGCAGAATTAATGACCTAAACATCAAATACCGTCCTGTAAAAGCTGATAACCATCAAAAATGGGCTGAATCTGAATACACTTTACTTGGCGAAATGATTAAATGCGGAAGCAAATATGAAGAAATATCCGACAGAATCGGTCGATCAGTTAAAGCTATCAGAGGACGTGTATTTGATAAGTATCTCACGGAAAATCTTGACAAAGTACGAAATTATATAGGCAACGGAAACTTTGGAGACGGAACGCCTGACAAGCCGTTAAAATACAAGCGACTTATGTCGGACGAAGAAAAAAACAAAGCTAATCTATTGTTATCAATCGTCGCAGGAGATTTACTTTGTGTTGCAAAAACGAACTCAAATGTTGATGAGGAATACAGTGAATATTGGCAAAAGGATATGTGCTTGAATTGGAGTAATATTAAAGGCTGCATTGCATGTGAAAAAGATTGCGATAGTTGCACATCATTTAAAAGAATACCAGTGCAACACTGTAAGCGTTGTGGCAAGGATTTTTTTGAGCGTAAACAGAACATCTTTTGTTCCGCCTGCCGAACAGCTCGTCTACATCAAGCGCAGAAAAAATATGCAATCCTTCATCAAAAGCAAAGTCGAAAGTAAAGAAGGTGTATCTATGGATGATAAAACAGAATTCGTACGAATGGCAACAACACAATGCCTAAAGTATATGTCTGTGAATGAGGCAAACAAGGTTGAGCAAATTTTGTCAGTCTTGTTGACAAAATATTCTCTAAAAAAAGAAACCTACGCTTTATCCACCGAAACAGTTACTCCTAATCAAAAATTAGTAAATACTTTTTTAGCCATTAAAAAAATTAGTGGTTTAACTGACAAAAGTCTAAAAGCTTATAACAATGAAATACAAATGATGCTTAAAGCAATAAATAAGCCTATCGCAGACATTAAGGTTAATGATATTCGTGCATACCTTGCTTTTGAACAATTAAATAAAAATGTATCAAACAGTTACCTTGATACAAAATTAAGATACTTAAAATCATTTTTTAAAACACTGAGAATTGAAGGCTACATACCAAATGATCCGGCAGAAAAAATCACAAAAATAAAAGCTGAAAAGGTAATCAGAAAGCCGTTTACACCGATTGAAACCGAAAAAATCAGAGATGCTGCCGGAAAAGATTTGAGGTTGAAGGCAATCATAGAATTTCTATTATCGACAGGATGTCGAGTTACAGAAGTGGAAAATGCAAATCGCAGTGACATTAAAGATGATAAACTGATTATCACAGGCAAGGGTAACAAGCAAAGATACGTGTATCTTAACGCACAAGCAAAACTTGCTTTGGAAAAATACGAAAATACGAGGTCAGACACCAACAATGCTTTGTTCGTTAGTAAAGTTAAAATAAAAGGTGAATACAAAAGGCTTGAAAAAGGACAAATAGAAAATATCATTCGTGAGCTTGGTAGAAACATCGGAATTGAAAATTGTCACCCACATAGATTCAGAAGAACCATGGCTACCGATGCCCTTAGAGCCGGTATGCCAATTGAACAAGTATCACTAATGCTTGGCCACGAAGAACTGACTACAACACAAATATACGCAAGATCTGATGAATCCGATGTTTATCAGGCACATCAAAAATATGTTAGATAAATAGGAGTGATAATATTGGCATTCCCCGAAAAATTAAAAGCGTTAAGGCTTAAATATAAATTAACGCAGGAAGAATTAGGTGAAAAACTCTGTTTGAGCAGAACAAGTATATCTTACTATGAGCAGGGGAAATTTGAACCTGATATTAATACCATAATAGCTGTGTCAGATTTATTTAAAATTTCGATAGATAAACTGTTGAAATGAGGCGTGACAATGATAATAAAAAAAGTATTCGACATATGCAAGAAAAATAAAATTATTTCCATTTTCGGCAACGAAAAAGGCGAGCAATGGCTGTCAGACGGCTATGCGGTCTATCCTATTTTCGGCTTGCCGGAACTCAATGAAGATTACATATGCAAACTCTATGACATCAACGATGCGCAGAGAGATAAGATTAGATTTACAATCAGTCAAACCAAGCCGTTGATTGATGTTGAGGATTGTTCGGCGGATGAAACACCGGCTGAAATGTGGGATATAAGCATTATATGCGACGGTAAAGTAATGCTCCCAATTAGCACCGCAGAGGGCTTAATGTTTATTGACAGAGTATACCTTAATCCTTTTGTGGATATGCCAAACGAAACAATGGCACTTGCACTGCGTAAGGACTTCAAAGGTACTCCCTATTTTGCCGTTAAATTCGGAATGATTGCATACGGCTTTATATGTGCTTATGAAATTGTTGATGAAGATTTTGTGAGGCAATTGAAATCATTATACATTGAAAGCGATATGATTTTGAAAAACAAGAAAGGATGACCTGCCGATGAAGCAGTATGAAGCTGACCAACAGCGGAAGTTATTTCAGTGGACGACCTTCATCCGGGCAAAGTATCCTGAAATTGATTTGATGTTCCACATTCCGAACGGCGGAAGCAGGAACAAACTTGAAGCAGCCAACCTCAAAAAGCAAGGAGTAAAGGCAGGTGTGCCGGATTTGTTTTTACCGATCAGCCGTGGAGGTTATCATGGTCTGTTCATCGAATTAAAATACGGTAAGAATAAGCCGACTGAAAAACAAACCGAATGGCTTAAAAGCCTTAATGAACAAGGCTACGCTGTCGCTGTATGTTATGGTTGCAACGAGGCAAGCGAAAAAATATTAAAGTATTTGAAATTAGGTGAAATAAATGAATGAAGAAAAAAAGAAACGAGGTCGCAAGAAGAAACTCGACCGAATAGACAGGATGTGTCTTTACTGTTCTGATTACAACGCAAAGCACGGCACAACTTACAGCTATGGCCAGTTTGTTGCGCAGATAGACGCAGGGAAAATTAAAAGACTTGGGTTATATGATTATGAAGGAGGTCTTGCAAAATGAGTGAAAATGAAAAACCGGTTGCAGCGGAAATGCAGGACAAGCCGACACCGGCAGAAACATTGTCAGAACTCGACCGGCTTGTGATAGGTTTTATTGACGGTGACCTTGATGTGGCTACGCTCAATAGCTTAGATATGTTTAATCGTTGGTTAGTGTTGTCAATGTCAGCCATATACAGTTGCACAAAGATAGGCTTGCTATCAGCCAAGTCTTGTGTCAAGGCCAAATACAAGCTCCTACAAGAGTATCGCAGGTTTAGGACTGACACTTTTTTTGCAAACAAGGAACACATCGAATGGATAAAAAGGACGAAAGAAACTTCTTGCAAATTAACGGAGTTGTCAAAGGCGATTGCCGAACACGATACTAATGTATTGCAAATTGCTTTACAAATAATTGACCTTCTCACAAAGCATGATGTTTATAACAAACTTTTCATTTTGTCAGACGCATCGGATACATATAAAGAAAAATGTTTAAAAACACTAACCGAAAACGATACAGCATTTTTGAATGAGTTCGGCAACATACCTTTTGTGGATTTGCTCTTTAAATTTTACAAGTCAACAGAAGAAACAAGAGCAACTGAAATCTTTAAGGAATTGGATGCTGACAACATCAGAACTGTAGCTTGTCACGTGCCGGTTAAGTCGGATGATTGCCGAGGAATCGCAAAAAGCTACAAGGAATACTTCGGTATTTAAAATAAGGCAATATTCTTGTCGCACGCAAAATCTTAAAGAAAATTCAAATCAAGTTAATCCTATATTAAAAAAGTAATCAAAGCGACGACTTCCGTTTTGATTAAACTGTTACAAAAGAATGCACCAAAAATCAAACACACAATTGCAGCGACAAGGTTGCACAAAGCAGTAGTTCGGTGGTCAGACGGACTACTGCATATTTATATCATCTGACTTTTTAATGCGAAAATAGAACAATAGACAGTCACAAATAAAAGGGTTGAAATACCCTTTAACTATCCCGCTCAAGGAATTAATTAAGTGACCGTTTTAGTTTTTACATATATAATGGGAAGTTTAATATGTTTACATACAAAGCTGAAATTAAATCAGGACCTTTGCTTGAAGTCAAGTATTATAAGTCCATCCGCAAACGAAACAAGAAAAAACTTGCTCGACAAATCAATCAATCTCGAACAAACGAAAAGCAAGCCAAAGCAAATCGTATCAGAGGAGAACAACACACACAGAGGCTTATCCTTTGCAACTTCTCTGAGGGCGACTGGTTCGCAAGGTTCTCCGCTCCGTTTGGTGAATTTACCGAAGATGAATTTGAGAGGGTTGTGTCGAATTTTTTCAAGCGTATCAAACGCAGAACAGATAAAAAACAAATTAAATTTAAGTACATCGGCTACTGCGAATGTGGCAAGCTCGGAAAGAATTGGCATTTGCATATTGTAATTGAGGATTGCGTGCGTGAAATCTTAACAAAATGCTGGCCGTGGAAAAACGGAATCAATTTTACTCCGCTCTACCAAGACGGAAACTATGCTGACCTTGCAAAATACATACGAAAAGATGTCAATGGTAAGAAGCGCTTGAAAACATCTCGCAATCTCAATAAGCCTGAGGTCAAAGTTGTTGAAGGAAAAAAACGAGAATACAGAAAACTCGAACGAGGTGAGGCTTTGCCTTGTCCCGAAGGATATTATTTTTACAAAGACGAAATGTGGATAAATGACTTCACGGGTGCGTCTTTTCATTTTACTTACTTAGCCAATAGCCATAAACACAAGAAAATCGGAGGTGCAAGGATTTGAGAGATACAACAAGAGATTATACAATTGCACAGTTTAGACTTTATGCCTCTCTTGGATTTCCAAGCAAAGCACAGGTTGTAGCTGACAAGACAATGCACCGAGCATTACAACTTGACCTGCTTGCTGTGGCAGACACACTTAATGCCTTGACCAATAGCGGTAAAGACTACATCCGTCAAGCTGTCAGCGCTGTTTATTTTGTTGCACCAACAAAGCCGTTGCACAAAGGTGAAATAAATTTGAGAGTGACCAAGTTTGCTGTCAATAACTATATAGACGAACGCACGGTGTTTCGCTGGCTAAAAGAAGCACGATTGCTTTGCGCAAAACTTCGTGGGCTTAACATTTGTACATATTGCACAAAGAAAGATGTCAGTAGAAGCGATTAAACCTGTTGTAAAATTAAATTGTAATGATAAAACGAAAAGTAACAACGGACTGGATCATTAGCCAAATCCGTGAGGGCAAGGCGTATAGATTCTATTTAACGGCCGATTGGCAAAAAGTCAGAGATGCAAAAAAAGCGAAAGAACATTACGAATGTGAACGCTGTCGTGCTGTGGGTAAGTACAGCCCTTGCGAAGCAGTACATCACAAACTATATTTAAAAGTAAGACCTGACCTTGCTCTCGACATCAACAACCTTGAGTGCCTTTGCAAGGACTGCCATTACAAAGAACATCACAAGTACGAATCGAAAAAATTAAAAGATGAGTTTGCCGAGCGATGGTGAGCGAAAAAAAGCATACCCCCGGGTAAAAAATCGAAAAATTCCGAGGCTTACGGATAACGGTGTAAAGGCACGACAGTTTGGTCTCGCGCACGCACACGAGAAATTTTTGAGAGAGGAGTAGGCACAAATGGCACAGATTAAAATTGCAGAAATCAAGGACAGCTTGATTGAACAATTAACCTTGAAAGGTGCAAACATTGAAGTCTATAGAGATTTAATTGACAGCTATATTTTTTGCACGAAGCTTGAGCGTAAAATGCAGGCGGACATCCGCAAAAATGGCTTGACATACAAAGCTATCAGCGCCACCGGTAAAGAATATATGAAGGACAATCCCTCAGTAAAAAATGCCGTGATGTACAACAAACAGCGCTTAGCGATTCTCTCACAAATGGGGTTGTCGATTGACAAAGTTGAGAGTGAATCTGATGACGAACTGTAAAGTCATAGACGATTACATCGACCTTGTTAAAAGCGGTAAATATCGCGTCTGCCGTGAGCAAATTCAGCTGATAAAGTTTGTTGAAAATGTTTTTGAAAACGAAGAAATCTATGTTGATGAAGAACAGCTTGAAAAGTATTTAGCTTTGCAGAAATATTTTCCTTATCAACTTTTTGAATGGGAAAAGTTTTGCTTTGCGTTGCATAATTGCACATACTCAGCTCCAGGTGTTTTAAGGTTTCCCGACCTTGTACTTATCGTCGGAAGAGGTACAGGCAAAAATGGCTATTTAGGTTTTGAGGATTTCGCGCTTTTAACACCGATAAACGGTATTAAAAATTACGATATTGACATTTGTGCAACATCGGAAGATCAGGCGACTATTACTTTTAACGATATTTATAATGTCCTTGAAGATAACAAAGCCAAAATGCAAAAACACTTTAAGTGGACGAAAACAAGAATTGTAAATATAAAGACAAACTCTGTGTTGAGATATCGGACATCTAACAGTGATACGAAAGACGGCGGTAGACCGGGTAAGGTTGATTTCGACGAAAAGCACGCTTACGAAAACTACAAGCTTATTGACGTGTTTGTCACCGGCTTAGGAAAAAAGCCACTTCCGAGAACTACGACGACTACAACAATGGGATATGTTCGAGACGGTCCACTTGACCAAGAGTTTGCGAGAGGCCTTGAAGTCTTAAACGGTGATGCGCCCGACAACGGCACGCTTTATTTTATTTGCCGATTAAATGACGAAAAGGAAGTTCATGACGAGCAAAATTGGTACAAGGCGAATCCGAGTTTGCAGTATTTTCCAAACTTACTCCGAGAACTTCGGAAGGAATACGAAAAATGGAAAATTGATCCAAATAATAACTCTTCATTCATGACGAAGAGAATGAATTTACCGCAGGGAACGGAAGCAAATCCTGTAACCTCATGGGAAAATATCAAAGCTACAAACAGACCTCTTCCCGACCTTGAAGGTAAGCCGTGTGTTTTTGGCATTGATTACACAAAAACTACTGACTTTTTGGGAATTGGCTTAATGTTTTTGATTGACGGCTCAATCGCATGGAAGCCGTTTTCGTGGTATTGTTCGCAATCCGCTGATTTAGGCAGAATTAAATTTCCTTATGCTCAACAGCCTGATTTACAAAGGGTTGACGGGGCGGAAATACCTCCCGAAATCGTAGCTGACTGGTTGAGAGAGCAGAAAAAGCATTACAACATCGTCGGCGGAGCATTGGATAGTTACCGATACACTTTGCTCAAAGAACCGTTAATGCAGTTAGGTTTTGAGTGTGACCGTAAAGGACGAAATAATCTCAAATTGGTTAGACCGTCAGATAAAATGCTTGTAGCTCCTCTGATTGCTTCGGATTTCGCTAATCATCGTATTGTTTGGGGTGATTCGGCACTTATGCGCTGGTACACGAACAATACATCGGCAATTGAGGATAAAAACGGCAATATCATATATGGCAAAATCGAACCAAAATCACGAAAAACAGATGGATTTATGGCATTTGTCGCAGCATATACACAGCTTGATTTGTTGAAGCAAAATCAGCCGATGACGGTTGATGAAATCGAGAATTGCTTTAACGCAATTGTATTTTAAAGGCAGGTGAAAAGATGAAAGTGATAAACTGGGTAAAAAATCTCTTTAAAAAAGATGCCGTTGCAGCGGAATTTAACGAGGACGGCTCGACAGTTGATGAACAGAGATTCCACTTGACAGAACTTGCCTTATTTACAGCGATTGATTTTATCGCTCGAAGTTTGGCAAAATGTGAATTTGTGACGGTAAACAATAACCGAGAAAGTCGCAAAGCTGAATACTATCTGTGGAACTATGCACCTAACAAACATCAAACAAAAATCGAGTTTTTTACACAAGCTGTGGCTAAACTGATTTTTGACAATGAGCTTTTAATTGTTGAAACTGCCGATAATCAGCTTATGATTGCTGATAGCTTCTCGAGAACGGAACACGCTTTGATTGACGACACATTCAGCGGCGTTACTTGCCGAAATTTTACATATCAGCGCATTTTTCCTGAAAGTGAGGTAATTTACCTCAGATATAATAACTTTGCTCTTAACGGCTTGTTATCGGATATGTGCAACACTTACGAGCAGTTAATGTTATCAGCTCAAGAAAGATATAACAAAGCTGTCGGACATAAAGGCATCTTAGAGATGGATAATTACAGTTTTGGCGATGAAAATTTTGCCGAAACCTACAACAAAGTGCTGTCAAAGCAGTTTAAATCATTTTACTCAAACAAAAATGCTGTTATGCCGATTTTTAAGGGTATGAAATATTCAGAACCCTCAACCGATGCCGGAAAGACTACGAACAGCGAGATTAACGATATCCAAAAATTGAGAACTGAGGCATACACGATTGTTGGCAATGCTTTGCACATTCCGCCGGCTATTTTAAGTGGGGAAGCCTCTCAACTCTCGGACGCTATGGATTGTGCTATCGGAAATGCAATTGATCCGATTGCAAATATGTTTGAGCAGGAAATCACCAAAAAGAGATTCGGCGGTGCTGAATTTAATAAAGGCAATTATCTTTTAATTGACACAACAGCGGTAAGGCATATTGATGCCGTAAGTCAGGCGAACAACCTTGATAAGTCAATCGCAAGCGGTGTTTTAACTCCTGCGAAAGCTCAAAAATATTGCAATATGCTCCCTTGCCCCGAAAAATGGGCGAATAAATATTATATTACGAAAAATTATCAAACAGCGGAGAACGCATTGAAAGGTGGTGAATAAATGAAAAGTAGAAATTACAACATCAAGCAGATTGCAGAAAATCAGAATGTTTTGCAAATTTATCTTTACGGCGAAATCGAGCCGGGCTATTTGGATTGCTGGGGATATTATTACGGCTCAACTACGAGCGCCGAATATATTCGAAAGGCGATTGAAAAAGCAGGTGAAATTGAAGGCATTGAAATCTACATCAATTCCGTGGGCGGATTTGTTGATGAAGGTGTAACTATTTACAACCTGCTCAAACGGCAGAGTGTGCCCGTCACTGCATACATTGACGGTATGGCTTGTTCAATCGCCTCTGTTGTCGCAATGGCGGCTGACAAGATTGTAATGCCGTCAAACACAACAATGATGATTCATCATGCGGTCGGAGGCTGTTACGGAAATGCGAAAGAACATAGAGATTACGCTGAACAGCTTGAAAAAATCAGCACGGCAAGCACAAACTCTTATCTTGTTCACGCAGGCGAAAAGCTTACAAGAGAAAAGCTTGAACCGTTGCTCGATGCTGAAACATTTCTGACCGCACAAGAGGCTTTTGACCTCGGTTTGTGTGATGAAATCGTTGATCCTGTCGATTTAACGGAATCAAAAGAAATCGTTAACGATGCACAGCAGAAGAAAAATCCAAAAGCAAAACAGGCAGCGGCAGAGCTTTTAAAAATGCTCGGAACAAAGCCTAAACCGCAGACACCGCCCGAACCACAGGCTGAACCGAAAGAAAAGGACAGCTTTGAATTTTTTGAAGAACTTTTTAAAACCAAAAATTATTTGTAAAGGAAGATGAAAAAATGAAAAATCTTGATTTACTTGCAAACGCAAAAGCACAGTTTGCACAGAATTTTAAAGACGCTTTTGAATCAAAAGACGAAACAAAGATGACAAACGCTCTCAACGAGTATGCGGAGAGCATTCAGCAGTCCATTATTTCCGTTGCTCAGGAAATCGGCGAAACTGCCGACAACACAATCCTTGCCAAGAGAGGATTCAGACAGCTTACAAGCGCAGAGCAGAAGTTCTACAACAATTTTGTAACAGCGGCAAAATCTGCTGATGTTAAGCAGGCACTCACAGGTCTTGATGTTACAATTCCTCAGACAATTCTCGATACAGTGCTTGAGGACATTACAAACAATCATCCGCTGCTCGATGCAATTGGCATCGAAAACACATACGGCTCTGTTAAGGCAATCTTTGCTACAGACACAAAACAGCTTGCCGCTTGGGGCGCATTAAATTCCAAAATCACACAGGAGCTTGCAGGCACAATTCAGGAAAAGGACTTCTCAACATCAAAGGTAAGCGCTTTTGTTCCTGTTCCGAAGGACATGCTTGACCTCGGTGCTACATACATCGACGCATATGTCCGCAGAATCCTTGCTGATGCACTTGCATACGCATTTGAGGACGGTTTTATCAACGGCGACGGCAACGGAAAGCCTATCGGTATGCTGAAAGATCCCGAGGGCGCTGTAAAGGCAGGTGCATACACTGAAAAAACAGCAACAAAGCTCACAAGCCTTGACATTAAGTCATATATGGATGTTGTTGCAAAACTCGCAAAGGGCAAGGGCGGTAAAACCAACAACATTACATCGGTTGACCTCATCGTTAATCCTGTGGACTATCTCACAAAGATTATCCCTGCTACAACTGTACTTGCAACCGACGGCTCGTACAAAAACAACCTCTTCCCGTTCCCGACAAATGTTTATCCGTCAGAAATGGTTGCGGAAGGCACTGCCGTTATTGGTCAGCTTTCAAGATATAAAGCCTGCCTCTCAACAGGCAAGGAAGGTAAGCTTGATTACTCTGACCAGTACCAGTTTCTTGAAGATAACAGAGTTTATCTTATTAAGGCTTACGCTACAGGCTTTTCGCTTCACACAAACGATTTTCTTAAGCTCGACATTTCGGCGCTCAATCCTGCTGAAATTAAAGTAACTCTCAATCAGGCAACAACAGTTTAATTTATCACGGAGGTGTTGAACAATGGGAATTGTGAACGATGTAGTTAATATGCTCGATTTTGACCGTGAGCACATCGAAACAGATGAAAGCACAAAGTCGAAAATTGAACTGATTATAGCCAATGGAAAACAGCACCTCCGCGATTATAATCCTTTGCTTACTGATGAGGATTTTGAACGAGCAACAAGGGCAAGAAGTTTGCTGTTTGATTACTGCCGTTATGCTTACTCGAACGCTGTTGAAATGTTCGACCATAATTTTGAAAGCGAAATTTTGAAATTAAGGCAGGAATACGAGGTGCGAATGTATGATACCGAAGAATAACATTGATTTTTTGACATTCAACGACGGACTTGCAAAAATCTACGAAACCGACGAAAACGACGACATCATCACCGACAGCCTGAAAAAGTATCGCTTTGGCAATGAAAAAATCGGAGTAACTCGGTTTTATGGTGCGAAGCAGAATGATATTGAACTGTCGAAGGTTATCCATATTCACAAAGATGAAACTTTGAGAACGGATATGGCGGTCATTATTGACGGCACACGGTTCAAGATTGAACAAATTCAGCACGATAAGAGCAAAAATCCCCCTTGCTCAATTTTGAGCTTGTCGCAGAGGGGATTATATGAGGGTGGTGCAGATGTATTTTAAGAATTACGACGAATTTGTTGAACTCATAAAGTCTTGTGGTTTTAAGTGTGTGGAGGCAGATTACAACAAGTCAACCCCTGCTCCCTATCTTGTTTACTTTAAAGACGAAGAAACAGGAATTTACGCAGACGGTAAATGCCTTTGGAAAACTGCAAAAATCATCATAGAACTCTACACAGCGAAAGATGACCATGCAAGCGAAACAAAGTTTGAAAAATGGCTCAACGAAAACGGCTTCGGTTGGAAAAAGCCGAACCGAGCGTGGGACACAACAAATAAACTTTGTGTAAGCTATTACACTTTGAGCGTGACTTTCGATGAGTAGTTACAAAAAAGTCGGTATTGACCGAATCGGCGATACTTTATCAAAAGAACTTGCAACCTATTCGGCTGATGTGCAAATGGGCGTTAGATTGTTGGTTGATGAAAAAGCCGAAGAACTTAAAAACGAAATTAAGAAAAATGCACCTGTCGGCAGAAGAAAAAAATATCGCAAATCGTTTAGAGTTAAAATCACAAACGAAACATTTAGGTTTTATGAAAAAACGGTTTATGCTGCTAAACCTGAGTACCGGCTTACACACCTCCTCGAAAAGACTCGCAAAAAGAGGGGCCAAAAAGGCGGAACGGTACAACCGAAGGTGCATATTGCTCCGGCTACAGAGAAAATTCACGACGAATTTGAAGCCGGAATAAAAAAGCTCATCAAATCATCGGAAGCTATGGGTGGCGGTGATTTGAGCGGAATTAAAAGAATTTAAAAACATAAGGAGTGCTTATTAATGAACAAAACTATTAGAAAAGTTGGTTATGCTACGCTTACAGAAAGCAGCACCGGAGAAATCACATACGGTAAGCCCGTGTGGTTTAAGTCTGATAAGGCAGGCGGCAGAAGTATTGGTGCAGAGCCTATCGGCGATTCAAACACAATCTACGCTGACGGCTTGCCTATTATTGTAGCAAGTGCGAACGGCGGCTATACAATCAGTCTTGAGCTTATTTCAGCAGTCGACGACATCGAAAAAGATTGGTTCGGTAACGATGAAGCAACTGAGGGCGGTATCATCGAAAAGGGCGGTATCAAAGTAATGCCGAGATTCGCCCTCCTCGCCGCAAAGGAAACATACAAAGGTGACAAGCTCTACGAGATTGACACATATTTTGACTGCGTAGCTGCAAGAGCCAGCAGGAACGACAAGACATCGGAAGGCAATTTTGATCCACAGTTCCCGACCTTTACGGTTACAGCAAAGCCACGCCCTGACAATGACTTTGTGCGCTACACATCATATGCGGACACTCTGCCCGAAAGCGTTGTAGTTCCGACTGTTAAGGCTGCAAAATCGGCAGTTCCTACAGATCAGGCCTCATCAGACAACACAAAGGCGGTTAAAGGCTAAGTTATGAAAGACACAGTTGTTATTAACGGCAAAGATGTTGAGGTTGAGGTTACGGCTTACACAATGCTCATCTACGAGGACACATTCAAAGGTCACAGCTTTTTGCGTGATGCCGACCGTGTCCTTGTCAAGAACCTCAATGATGTTAAATTTGGCTCTGCTGTAAAGCTTTTATGGGCAGCGGCAAAGACGGCAGACGATACAATTCCTAACTTTAAGACTTGGTCAAGAGATGTGAGCATTAAAGACGCTATTTCGGCGACTGACACAATTATCGAACTCATCGTTGACAGCCTTAAGGGCGACAGCCCAAAAGTGACAGCGACAGCGACCTAAACGGAACTTTCCTGACGGCAAAAGAGGTTTTATCTTATGCCGTCAGGTGTGGTCTGACTGTCGCTGACCTACAAAGATTTACAATAGGTTTTGTGCTCGATTATGTCGAAACCTATTTCGCATTGCGAAATAATAAAAACATCCATGAGGATGAAGAAAAATACCAGAAAATGAAATCTGTATTGCCTTTCGTAACGGAAAGATTCGAAAACAAGGAAATCTCAACAAAGCAGTACAGCGAGTTTATAGACCGATATAGAGAATTGGAGGACAGATATGGCATCTACGATTAAAGGTATTACCGTCAAAATTGCCGGTGACACAATGGATTTGCAAAAATCCCTAAAAGCTGTACAGTCCTCATCCTCGAGCTTGCAGAGAGAACTGACTGCAATTAATAAGCAGTTAAAATTTGACCCTGAAAGCACTGTTTTGCTTACTCAAAAGCAAGAAGTGCTAAAAGAACAAATTGAAAACAGTAAATCTGCCCTTAAAAAGTTACTTGATGTACAGGATCAGGTTGAAGAACAGGCTAAAAACGGCGAAATCTCAACCGAGCAGTACAGGGCTTATCAGCGTGAAGTCGAAAAAACAAAAAGCAAACTCAATTCATTTAACGAACAACTCGACAAGACAAGAGACGAATTTGATAAAGTCGCCAATGGGGTTGAAAACCTTGAAAATAAGTCAAATAAAACTGATTTATCTAAGGTTAAAAAGGAAATGGATGAGGTTAAATCCTCAGCCGACAACCTCAAATCTGCTGTTGGTGGTGCATTAAAAGAAGCTACTGCTACAGCAACGGCAATTGGCGGAACTGTTACAGGCGCAATTGTAAGCGCAAACGGCGAACAAAAGGCGCTAAACTCTTTGCAGGCACAAGCAGGCTTGACCGCCGAGGAGATGACCAAATACAAAAGTGTTATCGGCGAAATTTACAAAGACAATTTTGGAGAATCGCAAGAAGATATTGCGAATACCTTGTCAAAAATCAAGCAAGTTACGGATGAACAAAATCCCCAAAAGCTTAAAGACATGGCGGAAAGTCTGTACACGCTTGAAGCAACTTTTGATAACTTTGATATCAGCGAAACTTTAAGAGGCATTAACGGTCTGATGACCAACATGGGCTTAACAGCTGATGAGGCTTTTGACTATATCGTAAAAGGTGCACAAAACGGCTTAAATTACAGCGGAGAGCTCGGCGATAATATCGCCGAATATTCACAGATTTGGGGACAGGCAGGCTTTGATGCAGAGCAGATGTTTTCAATCCTCGAAAACGGCACAAAAAACGGTGCGTACAATCTTGACAAAGTCAACGATTTCGTCAAAGAATTTACAATTTCCCTTTCCGACGGAAGAATTGAAGAAAATCTCGGTAGCTTTTCAAAAGGCACGGGCGAAATTTTTAAAAAATGGAAGGACGGCAAAGCTACTGCATCAGATGTTTTTTATAGCGTTATCAGCGATTTAAAAAACACAAAGAACGAGCAAAAGGCATTAACTACAGCTTCAACGGTTTGGTCGGCTCTCGGTGAAGATAATGCAATGAAAGTTATCAAATCGCTTGGGAATGTCAACAAAAACTACAAAAGTGTCAAAGGCTCAATGGAAAAAATCAAGGATATCAAATATGATGATGTCGAATCCGATTGGGCGAGCCTCGGCAGAACGGTGCAAACTGATGTCATTAATCCTATCGGCAAATCATTATTCCCCGAAGTAAAAAAACTTTGTAAATTTACGAGCAAGCATACAGATGATATTATTCCAACGCTAAAACAGATTGGTGTTTTAACTACTGCTATTTGGTCGGGTAAAAAGACCACTAAAATAGTTACAGAAATCAAAAATCTGTGGGGAGCTTACAAGTCTTTGAAAGCGGCAACAGATGCCGCTAAAATCTCACAAGAGGGGCTTAACACTGCTCAAAAAGCAAATTTGTGGGGATTAGTTGCAGGTTTAGTTGTTGGTGCTATAGGCGAAATTTGGGCATTTTCAGAGGCTAACGACAGTGCAAAACAATCCCAAGAAGAACTTAACGAAGCTCAGGAAAAAGCAAAAGAAGAAATCAAAGAGCTGAAAGATGCCAATGATGAATATGTTCAGAGCAAAAAAGATGCAGCGGCTGAGGTTGAAAGCGAATTTCAATATTATGACAATTTGTGGGGCGAATTGCAAGGCATTGTAGACCAAAACGGTAAAGTCAAAAAAGGCTATGAAGACAGGGCAAAATTTATCACAAATGAGCTGAGCCGAGTTACAAACGATGAAATCACTTGGAACGGTAATGTTATTCAGTCCTATAAAGACCTTAAAGGCTCTATGGATAAAGCTCTTGAATCAAAAAAAGCGCTTGCAATGTTGTCGGCACTTGAAGAGCCCTATCAAACTGCTGTATCAGGCTTAAAAAGCGCAAAAAATGATGTTACAAATGGTTATGTAGCAAAAAAAAGCGCACAAAAAGATGTAGATTTAGCTAAGGCGAAAGTTACACAAATGAGTGTTACTGGGCTTTCACCAAGTCAAATGGCTTTGAAGTATGCAGGCTGGGGGTTTGAAAACGGCAAAATATCTCAGCAGTATTATTCAAAAATACTCAAAGATTTTCAAAACGGCGAAAATATGTATAAACATTTTGAAGATTTATCAAAATCCGTCGGAAGAGCTTACAGCGAGGCGCAAAATGAAGCCAAAAACAATTTAAAGGCTAAACAAATAGAGTTTGACAAAGCAGATGGCAAGTATAAAGAATATCAGAAAAAAGTAGTTGATTATAACACCACAATTCAAAATTATGAGAATCTCACAGCGGCAAACGCTAAAGGTAACACCAAAGAAATTAAAGCCGCTATGTCGGACTTGTCTAACAACATTGTTACTTATACAACTGGTAACAAAGCTGCTCTTGAACAGCAGGTCAATGATTTTAAGACAAATGCCGAGAATCTACGGACGGCATACAAAGACGGTGTTGAAGGTGTTACAAAAGACCAAGTTGAAGAAGCCGAAGAATTGCAGGAAAGAGCAGAAATCGAGCTTGCTAAGTACACCGATATGTACGGCACGGTTGCCGCAATTGCTACGGGCAAAGCTGATGAGATTAATGCACAACAGCAGAAAATCAAAAACGGTTTCATTGATGCTGAAACAGGTTCAAGAGAAAGCCTCGAAAACCAGCTTGCGAATTTTACCGCAAACTATGAGTTGCTAAAAACTGCAATGGATGAAAATCAACCCGGTGTAACTCAAAAAATGGTTGATAATGCTAAAGAACTTGTAGGTAAGGCAACTGTTGAGCTTAACAAGCTTAAAGGCAACGGCGAAACAGCAGGCAAAAACGGCACCGAGGGCGTAAGCGACGGCATGAAAAACGAAGACGCCCTTGATAAAGTTGATAAATCAGGCAAAAAGGTTCTCAGCAAAGCCGAAAACAGTCTTTCAGAGAGTTACAACAAAGGCTATCAAAAAGGTAAGGATTTTACTCAGGGCTATATTAAAGGCTTGAGCGAGGGCGGACCTACAGGAAGTCTTCACGCGGAAACGAATAGGCAGGCCAGACAACTCGCAGAGACAGGTCTTATTTCTCTTGCAAATGCACAGGATTCACACTCACCATCAAAAAAGACGAGGAAACTTGGAGCTTACTTCGGCGAGGGTTATCGTCTTGGAATCGCCGATGAAATTGCCGAAACACAAAAGACGGTAAGGTCTTTAACCTCAAGGGCCTTGTCAGCGGTTGAATGTAATCCAATTGGAGCGGTGAACAATAAATTTGCAGACATTCGCACGCAAAGCCAAAATGCGACAGTAAACGGTCAAATGTTGAAAGCTGTTACTACAAATTTACCTACGATTGAGATTAAATTTGCAGGCGATGTAAATATCAATAATGACATGGATGTTGACGAATTTAACCGCCGTGTATCAAATGCGATCATGCAGACACTTGTTTGTGAAGTATCAAAATGGGGAGGTTAAAGATGAGGCATAGTTTTATATATAACGGCACCAATTTGCGGACATTGGGATTTTTTATAGCTACACCTCCCAAATATCAAATAGCGAAACGCAGTTTTGATTTTACCCCTGTCTACGGCACAAACGGCGGAGTGATTTCTGACAATGGTGTTTTCGATAATGTTGAAATGCAGATTGAGGTCAACAGTTATCCGTACATTGTGCCAAACGAAAGCAATGCAGAGCTTGTAAGAGCGTTTACTGAATGGCTTACTGTTTGGGACGGTGAATATAAAATCTTTAGGAATTCATATAACCCCGGTTATTATACAAAAGCGATTTGCACAGGGATTGAGCCAATAGAAGAAGTTGCACCTCTTTGTTTGTCAACAACAATAAATTTCAGCCGAGTGCCGTTCTGGTATAGCGATTTAGGACAAGAGATTATCCAGCCAAAATTGACCTCGACACAAACGGCGGAAATCAAAATTTACAACCCCGAAAAATACACAGCCGAGCCTTTCATCAAGATTATCAATAAAGGCACAAAAGTTAATCCGTTGACGCTGACGGTTAATGACGGTCAAACTTTAACAGTTAAAACATCATCGGATAAGGATTATATTGAGCTTGATTCCGAACAGCAGTCCGCTTCTTTCGATAACGGCACGAGTTTGGCGAACAATTGCATAAGTTGTACAGAGTTTCCAAAGCTTTTGCCCGGTTGGAATAAAATAAAACTCTCAGGGAAAAGCGCAAATGCGTTTACCGATATTGAAATTAAGCCGAATTGGAGAAGATTGTAATGTACCCTATTTTGTACAATATTGCTGACTATTACAAAAATTCAACACCATTGTTCGATTCTAACGGTTTCGGTTTTTTGGCTGAATGCACCGAGTTTTTGGTGACAATGGAGCAAAATGGCACATACAGCTTTAGTGCAAAAATTAAAAGCACAGATAAGCTTGCGCCCAAAATTAAAATAACCTCATATATTAAAGCAAAAGTAAACAATGTATCTGAACCACAGTACTTTTACATCACGAAAATAGAGGTCGATAAAAACGGTGATTTGACCGTATCGGGCGAACATGTGTCAAGAATGTTTTTTCAAAATGGCACAATTCCTCGTGCGACAGACGGTTCGATGTATGGCACACCGAAAGAATTAATTGACCACTTCATGCGAGATTACAGCCAGGTAGGGAAACCTCTGTATATGTGGTTTACGGAGGCCCCATATAAGTGGTTTAGTTTTAGCTCATCAATCACAGCCAAAAAAAGAATCTCCTTAGGCTATTCACAGGCAGTAAAGTTTGAGGACATTTTCAAAGACGATGACGAAGGGTTGATAAATCAGTTTGACAGTGTTTTGTATTTTAACAATTTTGATATTCATTTTGAAAAAATCAGTACAGCAGGGGCGAAAAATGGCTATCGTATAGCTTTCGGCGCTAATGTGTCAGATTATAAGCAGACTGCTGAAATTGGCAACTACTATACACATGTTATGCCTTACGCACGATGCAACACTACGAATAATAAAGAAGTTGTCGTATCAAGCCCTGAACCGTATGAAACAGGTTTAAAACGGAGCATAAAAAACACATATTTGTATGATTGCACAAGTAAAATCAAAAAATATACTTTAAATCCAAGCACCGGCGAAAACTACGAAGAAGTCAGAGATGCCTTGCGGAATGCCGTTGCCGATTATAACTATTCAACAGAACAGACAGCGGAAACCCTGAGTATAAGGGTAACTCTTGAAAACGAGCTCACTAAAATGCACGCAATCAAACTTTATGATGAAGTGACGGTTGTAATGCCGGACGGCACGAATTTGAACCGAAGAATTTCAAAAACGGTCTACGATAGTGTATCTCAGAAATACAAAGAAATTACAATCGGCGACTTAAGTATGTCAATGTCTGATTTGCTCAAAATTCAAAGGAGGTTTAGAAGATAATGGCAATTAGCATAAAACATAAATCAATTACAATTGATGTAAATGACCGCAACGCACCGAATATTGTTGCAATTGCAAATGTAAATGACAAAGCAGTCCGCTATCTCGATGTAATGTTGACGGCCAGCGGTGAAAAATTGACCTTTGCAGACTGCACAGTAACTGCAACCTTTGCGACGGACGGATATTTAATTTCAGATTCAGTCGCTTGCACACTGAACAGCACAGCGGATGTTATTACTGTTCCGCTCGAAAATTTCAAGTCTATGTCGGGCTTCTAGATCGGAAGAGCGTCGTGTAG
>OISD01000036.1_pt1 | contig 58023 bp, 100 predicted proteins | sample 1586421 | NCBI WGS metagenome assembly OISD01 (sample SAMN02675044, study PRJEB24791) | human gut metagenome, SKBSTL002 | isolation source: stool | host: Homo sapiens | place: USA | reverse complement strand
ACAATCTTGACAGACAGACAGACAGACAGACAGACAGACAGACAGACAGACAGACAGACAGGCAGACTTGTGTTGACGGAACAATCAATAAGCCACAGCAGAGAGAAGTTGCAAACTGTATCAAGGCAAGATATGACTGTGGAATATCAAACTTGCGGTCAGAGGGAAACTTGGCTGTTAAAGGATATGGGAGAGACAGCAGAAAAACAGATTGATGTAGCCGCAACTCTTAGGGCAAGAGATTATAAAGGCCTTGATAATTATGGAAGTAATGGAGTAATTGAATGGAAAAACTAACAGATGCTATCGGAATAGTGCTTTTTGAAAGCAAAAAATTCGGTGGCGAAAAGGTACTTAGGGGGGGATTTGCCCTACCCTAAGAGCCAATAAAACAAGTAGCGGAGTGATTGAAGTAATGGTAGATGTAAATGTAATAGGCTCTCTTGAATCAAAATTTGAGAGTACCAACAGAATTTATGATGTGGGGGGGTGCAGTCCAACATTGAGTACAATGCAAGGCGGTAATCAAGAGCCAAAAATACTTGAAGCAAAGCAGTTAGGATTTATGGATAATGGTACAGGCAAACATCAATCAAACACAGTATATGATGAAAATGCACTTTGCCCTAATATCACAACAGTTGAGGGCGGTGGTACGCAACAGATTAAGGTGTGTGAAAGTCAGATAGTTGCTATGCGTGGCAGAAATCCCGATAATCCGTCAGATAGAACTGCGGGAAGTTTAACAGAGCAGAGATTAGAGGTGAATATGCAAGGCCTAAGTAATTGCTTAACGAGTGTGCAGAAAGATGATTTATTGCTTGAAAATAATATCCAAAAAGTCGGTCAAATATCAAGCAACGGTTCCCAATGTGGCACAGTTATTTCTGATAACGGCATATCGGCTAATCTCGTAGCCGGAACACACGGATATGTGAATAGCCATATTGCCACGCAATATCGTATTAGAAAACTAACCCCTAGAGAGTGCGGACGGCTGATGGGTGTATCTGATGAAGATATTGACAAAATGGCAGCAGTAAACAGCAATACACAACTATATAAGCAATTCGGCAACTCGATTGTGGTAGATGTTATGTGTGCTATGTTTAAAAATCTGAATATCAAGCAAGGAGATAGCAATGAAGCACTACAAACCAATTAAATGTGTAGTCTGTAGCAAGACGTTTACACCGACCGCAGCTAATCAAAATACGTGTTGTGAAGCACACCGACAGCAGAGAGCTACGGAATTAAGAAAAATCAGAGAAAAGAAAAGACTCAAAAGAAAGCCTGTTAAGAAAAACAAACTTGCGTAAATCTGCGAGATTGCTAAGAGTAAGGGCATGAGCTACGGACAATATATGGCAGAGCAGTATAAAAAGGAAGCGATGATAAAATGAACAGCAGAACTATAAGTGATATAGAGCCGATTGAAAGACAATGTGTATACGAGGGCAACAAGCCGTGTAACAGCTCATGCCGATACTCAAATACTTGTATACACAGTGCAAGCAAAACCGAAGAATAGGAGACAGGTCTATGAAGTTTTCAAAGCTGACTAGACCGGAACTTGAAGAAATTATGAAAAATGCCAATTTCACCGATGAAGAAGCGGAAGTTTTTGAGTTGCTAGTTGCCGATAAGAGCCTTGAAGAGGTATCACAGAGACTATTAATTTCAAAAACAACCACTTCCCGGAGAGTGGCAGACATTAAAGAAAAGATAGAAAGGAGTCAGGCTATGATTAACAAAGTGCCAATATGGGAAAAAGTAACGCTGACGATTGATGAGGCTGCGGAATATAGTAACATTGGAGTGAACAAGCTCCGAGAAATAACAAACAGCACAAGGTGCCAATTTGTTATGTATGTCGGAAAGAGACGATTAATCAAGCGAAAAGAGTTTGAAAAGTATATCGCAGAGACGATAGAGATATAATCAAATGTGGACTTATGTAGCCTTATGTGATATTATAATAAATTGCATAAGGCTTTTTCCATAAGTGAAAGGAGCGAAAATTTAATATGGGAAAGGACTTGAAAGGTAAAGAACTAGGCAGAGGCATTAGTCAGAGAAAAGACAAATACTATGTCGGCAGATATACAACAAGGAATGGAAAGCGAGTGCAGAAATTATTTGCAAAACTACAAGAGTGTAAAAAGTGGCTTGCCGATGAGCAGTACACTGATGAACACAGCAATCCCGACTTTCCGTCTGACATGTTGGTTGATGCATGGTTTGACTATTGGATAAGCGTTAAGAAGCGCACAGTAAGACCGAACACGCTAAGGAACTACACCGAGAGATACAAGCGCAACATAAAGCCTGTTATTGGAAATAAGATACTGCGAGAGGTTAATACGCTCCACTGTCAAAAGATAATGACTAATATGGCTGACGAGGATTACAGAACGGCAACGATATATCAGACACGCATAGCGTTATACAACATGCTTGACTATGCATATCAAAGCGAGATTATCCCCAAAAATCCGTGCAATCGCATGGTAAAATCCGACATCGGTAAGGAGTCCTCGAAGAAAGAAGCATTGACGATTGAAAATCAGAAAAAATTCTGTGAAGCTATCAAAGGCACATCATATGAGTATCAATACAGATTTGCCTTGCAGACCGGACTAAGGACCGGTGAGCTTGTGGGCCTTAAATGGGAAGATGTAGACTTTAAAGCCAAAACAATCAAAATCGTCAGGAGTTTAGAGTACAGGCATTCAACAGGTGAATGGCGAGAGGGACCGCCTAAGAGTAAATCGGGATATAGGACAATTCCACTCACTGATGAAGCCGTATCGCTATTGAAATTGCAGAAAGCCAAAAATGCTTCATTCAAATTTATTGACATTCAATGGAGAGACAGAGTGTTTTTGTGTAAGACCGGAGCACCAGTGAAAAACAGCACATATGATACCGGAATTTACAAAGCATGTGACAGAGCACACATACCGAGATTTTCAATGCACGTATTAAGGCATACCTTCGCAACAAGATGTATTGAAGCCGGTATGACACCCAAAACCTTGCAGACGATACTAGGACACTCAAATATAGGTATCACGATGAACCTTTACGTTCACACGACAGACGAGCAAAAGAACTTAGAAATGGACAGAGTAGCAGAAGCACTCAAAGTAATATAAAATAATCAAAAATATAGTATATCCAATCAAATTGGTACAGAATTGGTACATAAATCAAAAATAGAAAGGCAAAAATCCCTTAAACAATGGGTTTTTGAGTAGGTAAAATCAAAAATGAAATTAGGCATCGTTGCTACGAGGGGTATTTAACATAGTCCATTATATCCTCATAAACCGCAACATACCTCAATTTTACGATGTTTCACATGAAATCTTAATTTTATATAATTCGTTATATATTCACATAAATAAACAAAAAATGGTACACTATTGGTACATGAATGGTACATGGAAAAACCTTATGCATGACAATAATTAGAGAAGAACATGGAAATGCTCTTCTCTTTTTTTATGCCACAATTTAGGCATAAGGAGATGATGTTATGTTTGACGATGAAGTAAGAGAACAAATATTTGCTAAAAGTGAGTTACAAAAAATCGACCTAATGACATTATCCCTTGTCATTAAAGCGATAGAGGAAGTTTTGGAGGAAAACAAAGATGAACATGCCGTATCAGCAACCAATGATGAATTATACACCTAATTATGGAACATATCAGTACAACCCAATGGCGAGCTATCAGAGATACCAACAGCCCGAACCAACGCAAGGCATAAGTGGCAGAGTAGTACAGGCAGTTGAGACTATTAATCCCAACGAGGTGCCGATGGATGGCAGTGTGGCATTTTTCCCAAAACAGGATTTAACGGAGATATATGCTAAGAGTTGGAACACTGACGGAACAATACGCACATTGACTTTTAAGCCGGTTTTAAACGATAAGACAGACATTTTATCGGGTGACACAGAAAAGCTTGAATTTGACCTATCAGAGAAAGCCACAGAGGGTATTATGGCAAAGCTCAACGAACTATCAGAGAAAATTGAGCAATTATCTTTAGGAGCGCAAAGAAAGACTTCGCGAACACAAAACAAGGAGAGTGAAAAAGCATGAATGTAATGGGAATAATGCAACAGATAATGAGCAATAATCGCGTAATGGGAAACCCAATGATTAAGAACGCAATGAGCATGGCTCAAAGTGGAAACAGCAAGGGAATTGAGCAAATGGCAAGAAACCTATGCAAAGAAAAAGGCATTAATCCTGATGATGTAATGAAGCAGATTAGAGGTAATTTTGGGATATAGCATATGAGAGAACGTGCGCACGACTCTTTATGAAATAAATTTTGGAGGTAAAACAGATGTTCAACACAGGAAATTGTCCAAGCGTACCTATCGTGGCGAATTTGGACGGAAACAACGGAAATAACTGGAATGACGGCTCTTGGCTTTGGTTCCTTATCGTAGTATTTGCGATATTTGGGGGCTGGGGTAACGGCTTTGGTGGTTTCGGTGGCACTAATGGTGGTGTCGGCAGTGAAATTCAGAGAGGTTTTGACAATCAGGCAGTTATCAGCAAGTTAGACGGCATTTCCAATGGACTTTGTGACGGCTTTTATGCCATGAACAACAGTATGCTCACAGGTTTTAATGGTATTAACACAAATATCATGCAGACCGGCTACGGCATACAACAGGCAGTAAACGCTGATACAGTTGCTAATATGCAGAATACCAACGCTTTACAGTCACAGCTTGCTAACTGCTGCTGTGAGACGAGAGAAGCCATCCAAGGAATTAATTACAACTTAGCAACTAACACTTGTGCTTTACAAAACACAATGAATAGCAACACAAGAGACATCATTGATAGTCAGCAGGCAGGAACGAGGGCTATTCTTGATTACTTATGTACAAAGGAAAATGCGGATTTGAGAGATAAGGTGCAGAAACTTGAACTTTCTGCTTCACAGGATAGACAAAATGCACTTCTGACTACTGCAATGACAGCACAGACACAGCAGATTGTCAACTCTGTAAATCCTACGGCTATTCCAGCTTATGTTGTGCCTAACCCAAATGCTTATGCATATGGCTGTGGTTGCAATACCGGCTGTAATTGCTAAAAATGAATAATTGAGTATCTTAATTGAGTTTAACTCAACCTAAACCGATTAAAAACCATTTTTAGTCGAGGCTTAGTCCAAGTTTAGTCGAGAGTTAGTCGAGATTATGTCTGCTAAGCAGTATTACTTATAACCCAAGGGCAGACTATAATGTTTGCCCTTATTTTGTGAAAGAGAGGTAAAGATAATGGAAATAACAGGAATTGCGTTACAAACAGTTGCTGCCGGAGAAGATGTGGCATTTACAGAAACACCAGTATGCGGAAGTAAATGTATAGTCCACAGACAGGGAAGTGGAATTATCAAGCTAAGAGGTATTACTAATCAGTGCAAGGCTAGATTTTTAGTATCGTATTCCGGCAACATTCAGATACCTACAGGTGGTACAGTTGGAGCTATTTCGCTTGCCATTGCAGTAGACGGAGAGCCTTTACAGTCAACACGAATGATAGTTACTCCGGCAGCAGTACAAAATTTATTTAACGTTTCGGCTCAGGCATACGTGGATGTACCTTGTGGCTGTTGCAGTACTGTAGCGGTGCAGAATACATCCACACAGGCTATCGAAGTACAGAATAGTAACTTAATCGCAGTAAGGGAGGCTTGATGATATGCATAAATGGGCTAAACAGATAATGGAATGCGTCAAGGCTAAAGTTGACGGAATTGGAATTGACAATTTTGAGGGACAAAATCTTGACGATTTAAAGGATTTCACCGAGATTGTTAAGAATATCGTAGAATTTGACAAGGACTATCTTATTGTTGAAGCTATGGAAAATTCAAAAGACGATTACAGGAGATACACCGAGCCACCATATTATCATATGCCGGTAAACTACAACGACATGGAGTATATGCGTGACATGGATAAGAGCAGAGGCAAGATGTACTACTCTGAACCGATTGCGCCACATGTGAGTGAAAGCAATTATGACAGAGCAAAGAGACATTATACCGAGACAAAGGAAATGCACAGCGGTATTACACCAGAGGATAAAGAGCAAAGGATGAAAGCGCTAGATAAATACATCAAAACTGTTACTAACGAGATAATTAAAATAGTTAGTGATAACGCAACAGCCGAAGAAAAGAACTTGATTAAGAGTAATATAAATAATCTTGTGTCAAGATTTTAAGATTAAAGGCTATGGGTAGTAATGCTCATAGCCATTTTTAGAGGGTATAAGCATGGATATAAGAGTTAATGATATATTGTGGCACATACAATTCAAAAAGCCTACATCAAGCGAATTAAGGCGGTCAAACGGCACAATAAGCCTAGGAGTGACCGATGATACAACCAAGACAGTAACGATAGCTGATAATGTGTCTGATTACATGGCTGACAAGATACTATGCCACGAGCTAGTGCATGTGTACTCATTCTCATACGGCTGTGACATTGACATGGAAACAGAGGAAATAATCGCAGACTTTATGAGCTTGTACGGACGGAATATTGTATACACGGCTGACAAAATATTTAATTTATTGGAGCAAAAATATGGATAGAATAGACAGACTATTAGAATACATACACCGGACTAATCCGGAAATGACGCGGCAGAAATTGATTGAGAAACTAGGAGAGAGTGACTACAGTGCTAAGAGTGTTTATTTTTTAGCGATTCAAAACTCAAAAAATCCTAAAAAATTTTGATACCCCCGTGCCTTTTGGATTTTTCGATTTCAAAAATCCGTTCGCAAAATTTTGCAAAAACTTGTCGAGAACTTGCAAAGAACTCGCACCACGCTTTAATTGGGTGAAGTTTTCTGAAAATTCGTATAATTTCCATGAGTTGGTGCGCCTGACTTGTTAGATATTGCACCCGGCACGGCTTGACGGCTCGAACCTCTACAGCAATATTATAAAGCATTGTAAACGGCTTGTTTTGTGGCTTATTTTAGCGCGCTTAATAAAATCCATGTTAGCACGTTTAAAAGCCCTTAAAACGTCAAATACACGGCTTCAAATGTGTATATCATAAAATCATAGAATATTTTTGTTAATTTGTCAATGTACTACAGCACCCGGACTTATAGCCGGATAACTTGCGACAGCTCCAACGGCTGCACGCTTGATTTTTGGCACAACAAAAAGGGATATAAAAATATCCCTAGTGGTAACGCGTGATATATTCACCGGCTTGATAGTCACAAAATAATGTGACCGGGTGAACGTGTGCACGCTTTTCAACAACTCGCAACCATTCACCGGACCTTTGAACTGTTATTTTTAACTCGTGCGACTCCATCCATTCTATACAATCATATTTTATATAGCTAAAGTCACTTATTTTTGGTATCTCATAGCCTAGCGCCTGAACACGCTTATATATTTCTTTTTTCCCTAAATACTCATAATTAGACATAATACGCCCCCTAACTATAACAAGCCTTAATTATTGGGCTTATATAGTTTTTGTGGTTTAGGTAGTTATCAAAAGCCGTCCGGCGGTATTCCTTGCCACTAATAAGCGCGGTAACATCGTCACACGCGCCAGACTCTGCGACAGCTCTAAAAATATCCGTTATCGCTTTTCGTGTGGCGCGCTCGCTTGCCTGATATTCCGGCGCGCTTTGATATTTGCCGTTGTAGCGTGCTCTTATTTCACGTTCTACAGCGTCAAGACTTTTTAGCTCGTTGTTCATTCATTAACCCTCTTTTCTGTTTTAGTGCGTGGTTTATAGGTTACTTTTTGACCTTTTCGCGGTTCATACGTGCGTTAATCTGTTTTTATTAGGTGTAAAATAACGCAAATCACCTATGCGGGCGCACAATTATTTGTTCAGGCGTTGCACCTCTTGAGCCTGATGCAAATATAAAGGCATTTGCAAAACCTCTTGACGCGATTATTTACCGGACGCGCGGACGGAGCGCAATATATACAGCCGTAAAGCCGTATAAAAGCACCTATAAATAAAATAATTAAATTAATAATATAAGACCTGAAAAGCCTTATATATAAAGCTAATAGCCGGAATCGAACCGGCTTAAAAATCCCTTGATATTAGCTATTTAATAAAAAAATAAAAACAAACCGCCATACCCAATTATAAGGCATGACACAAAAAGCCCGAAAGCCTTTAAAAGCTCGATAAAATCTCTCATATTGCGCCCCCTAACAATAACAAAAATCACCTTGTAGCCCGGTTGTAATAATCATTTTCCCATCCTTACGGCGGTAAACTACACCGCAACCGCCATCACTTAAAGACCAAACAAGCCAGCCGGCCGGAGTCATTTTTTCATGCTTCTTATAATCATAAAAAGCATAATGCGGTTTTATTCCGCTTTTTTCCTGTTCAAGCGCATTGTTTATAATTTCATTGTCTGTTAATAACAACGCTTTTCCGTTTTTCTGTTGTCCGCAATATCTCATATATTTGCACCTCGCTAATTTGCTAAAATCTGTCTAGCTGTATTAAATACGTAAAGCCGGTTGAAGGAGTGGCGCTTAAAGTCTCCATTTTCTGCAATTGTGCGCCCGATATTTTCATATTTGAGACTTACAACCGTTAAGTATTTCTCTAGCAGCTCATCCGGGCATTTTAGGCACTCAATAGCATTTTCTATTGTGCTTTTATTGCTATTGCAGTGTATGCCCTCAATACGTATTTCTTTTTCTTTTTGCAGTTTGCCAAATTCTTTCAGTAGTTCCGCTTTTGTCATATAATCAACCATCCTTTCATTGTTTGCCCTGTCTCATCGGTGCAGGTGGGGCAATTCCTACAGACCGCCGGGGCGGCGGTTTCGACTATGCTATTCTAACAACTGCATTTTTAATATTTGAGAAGTGGAAAAGTTCCCCGGTTTCAATATTTTCAAATATTACAGATGGCGCAAAGGTTTCAAATGGTGCAAACACATCACCCTTGCAGGTGTATGGGCTTTTTTCTGTGTTCCAATCGATTCCAAGTTTTCCGGCTTTTTCGTACACATGAAAAACCTTGCCATAGTTTCTGGTTTGTATCTCCTTATTGTGCAAATCGTATAAATGTACTTTGATTGTATCGTTTGTTTTCATATTTAGACCCTCTTTCTTATCTGTTTACTATTTCGTAAATCTGCGCCAATTTACAATATTCTTCACATTCTTTTTGTTTTGGGCACTTGGAGCAATCATTTTCGTGAGTGCCGCAAACTTTTGTTAATTCATTTTCTAACTCTTTGATTCTTTCCATATAAAAGTACCTCCATATTTAATAAAATGTTATTTTGTTCCTTGTCTTTCGACTTGACATTATAATAACACTGCATTTATGTAATGTCAATACATAAATTAAAAAATATTGCAATAAAATTTAATTACATTAATGTAATAATAAAATCAATAATAAATGAATTAATGCATATAATAAGAAATAACTATTATTATTTATATTATGTAATGAATTATTATTGACATAATAATTTAATTATTATATATTTATGTATAGCAATATTATTTATAGTATTATTGCCAGTGATTATTGATATTATTAATTTATATAATGAGGTGTAAAAAATGGACGAAAAGAAAATTATTGAAAACTATAAAAAGCGTATACAGAAGCAGAACGACAGAATAAGAGAGAGTTACGACAGAATAAGCGTTACTTTGCCAAAGGGCACAAAAGACCGGATACAGGCGCAAGGGCTTACAATTAACGGCTTTGTCAATCAATTAGTATTGGACAAGTTGGACGAACTGGAAAACAATAACAACGAGTGCCCATTTTAAAATTCAAGTCGGTTTTTATGACCGGCTTTTTATTTTATATATAATTAATATATATATGTGTAATGTGGTATATATTAATTAATACAGTTGTTATTATATACCCAATAACTCTATGTATTGACAAAATAAGTATATTTGATTATTATTATTTTAATTAAATTAATAAGCGAATGCCGGCTAGCTCGTATCGTTTGGAATTGCTCCAAGCGGTGCGGGCTTTTTTATTTTATGATTTTGAGGTGCTAAAATGGAAAAAATTAATGGAAATATAACTAAACATTTAATTGCCGATTTTGGCACTTTTCAGCTTTACCGCGAGGACTTCGAGAGGGCTATAGAACAGGCTTGCCAGGAGTTACAAATTGATGATTTGAAAAGCGAGGGGCAAAGACCTTGGAAAGCTGTTTGTAAAAGAGTCGGAGAGATTATATTCAATGACAATAGTATTTTAAAGGATAAACAATTATATGATAATCCATATATACCTACTAACTACAATAGATATAATTATAATATATTAAACTGTATATGTGATGAGTATATATATTTTAGTGATATATATAATAAACTATGTAGTACTGTGGCATTTAGTAGTTGGTGCAATATAGATTGTGGCGTTATAGATAATTGGAGACTAAACAAAGAATCAAGCCCTATCAGTTACGAGATTTGGAAAAAATTGCAAGGAATCCGTAAAGATTGTATCAAGGATAGAGCATACGACAATAAATCCCCTGTCGGTGCTATGTTCGTTGGCAACAATGAATTTGGCATGAACCAACCGGGAATTGGCTACGAAGCTACGCAAGCGAGAGCACTAACCGCCAATGAATTACCACAGTTAGGCGGTGCAAATAGTCAGACTATTAAAGCATTAACAAGTGATAGCATGGTTGATAATGCCAAGTAATTGTATATACAACAGATACAATTCTAAACCCTTGATTTATAAGGCTTTGCAGGCTATTGAATTATTACAACTATGCACAAAACAGTTGTTTAGCGAAGAGTTGAAAGGGTATAAATGAATTGTATATGCAATAGATACAATTTAAAACGCTTGATTGTTTGAGAACTGAGGAGCGCACGGATTGGGTGCCCTGGGGGTGTATATGAAAAGCGGCAAACCGCCCCACCTAGCCCCTCAAATATCCGCCAAAACAAAAAGACTCTTACTCATACCTTAATCGCACCAAGCAGTATTTATTATTATGACATAAGTTATATATAAATTAAACAACATACACAATAATAATATATAATAATATATATACATACAACTACGATAAAATATTAGTTATATATAATATATAACAGTAAAGGAGCTAACGGAGATGAAATTAACAGGATTTGAGTCTAACAAAATTAATTCCGAAATGGTAAATCACCCTAGCCACTACAATTTGCCTGATCGTAAAGAATGCATTGATGAAATGATTGACATTTACGGACTTAAGGATGTGGCTAAATGGTGTGAGATTACTGCATACAAGTATAAATATCGTGCCGGACACAAAGGTCCCGTAGTTGAGGATATGAGCAAAGCTATATGGTACACAACTAAGGCTCATGAGCTTAAATCTAGGTGCAGATGGAAAGTGTTTGGAAAATTCGTGGATAAGGAACTTCCGGTGTTGATTAAAAATGTTTTCCTGTGGCTGATGATGCTTTGCGCAATTCGTGCAGTACTCTTTTCTGACGAACACGGATTGCTTATCTCGGTAGTGCTTCTAGTCTTGGCTACCATAACCGAGTCGCTGATAGAGGGTTTTAAGGATAATTAGATTTTGAGGTGTAAATCATGTTTGTACTAAAAATTGCAACAACAGTATGGCTGGCATTAATTGCTTTTGGAATGGCAAACGCCACATTAAACGGAAAAGTGGCAGTTAGCACAAGACTTCTTGGTATTGCGGTAATGTTCGGTCAGATACTTGCCATAGCTTTCATGTGGCAGTAAATATAGGGCATTCGCCAAGTGGTAAGGCACAGCACTTTGACTGCTGCATACGTTGGTTCAAATCCAACATGCCCTGTTCGGGGTTTACTTGGTTCCCCCGACATTGGACTTAGTAGTTCCTTTCACCCTCATAGTGGAAAGCTGTCAAGAGCCGTCACAAGGCTCGTGAGGGTTTAATCGTGTATAATCCCACAATGCACGAGCGTGGAAACCAACCTGTCGTAAAGACATCTGTAATAGGCGGAGCAGACATATATACCCCCTTTAATTGTTAAACTAGGGCAACTCAAATCATATGAGTCTTAGGTGAGGTGCAATTCCTCACATGTCCCTTGCTGTAGGTTTCGCTAGTTCTTTTCCTACAGCACATACAAATTTATATCTCCGGAGGGTGTTGCCACTCCTTAGGCTTCACCCTCATTAACGGCATGTAGCTCAGTGGTAGAGCAGTCGGCTATTAGCTGATTTGTCGTGGGTTCGATTCCCAACCTTGCCGATTAATTATTGGTTCAAGTAGGCGACAAGGCTTGATTAAATGGGCGGTACAGAAAATGCGCTGCTAAGTCCTGCCAATAAATTATTTGCCGATATGGGATAATGGTATTCCAATAGCTTGCTAAGCTATCCAACAGAAATGTTGTTCGTGTTCGAGTCACGATGTCGGCGCTAACTTACGACAGACTATAAGAGCCAGCCGTAAGCGGTATAAAAAGTCCGCATGAAGCTGTACAAAAGTAGCGAGAAAAACAGTTTCAGTATAACAGTCACGCTACGGCTGTTATATATGGCGAAATAGCCAAGCGGTAAAAGGCAACAGACCGCAAATCTGTGACCGTCAGTTCAAATCTGGCTTTCGCCTTGTTGATGTGTGACGGAATGGGTAAACGTTATTGCCGTAAGATAATTCGTTGAAACCGGCAACTTAGATGACGAGAGTCGCGACAATCATGTGTGGTTCAAATCCACACCACATCAATCATATGTCGGTTTAGTGCGAACTGTTATATCTTGAATAGCGGTTGCGTAACGCTGACATGTTTTTAAATTAAAGCAGTGGAGTAAGACGGGCCTGTACGTGTTAGCACGGTACAGTAAGACGAAGTAAAAATAAAACACACAAAAACAAGTTGCTAGTAGGTACGCGCGACTGAAAGCAATGGGGTGAGACACTTCAAAATTCTGTAATGTGTTTTGATGAGCCTTTTGATGGAGTGCATCTTGCCTTTTCGGATAGTAGTTCAGTTGGGAGAAACCCACTGCGGTAATGGTAGCGGAGGGAGTCACAGGTTCGATTCCTGTCTATCCGATTACAACAAACTAGGTGATGCAGACCGAAAAGCACAAGCCTTAGTGCCTGTTTGTTGTTTTGCTAATAAGGCTATTATCAGAAAGGCAGGTAATAAATATGCTATCAGAAAGCGAAATCCAAACAAAAGTTAATTTCTTATCATCAGCAAGGTGCAATCACACATTCCATAAATACATTGACATAACAGGTGACTTGATAGAGGGAACACTTTTATCAAGGATTTTATATTGGTTTGCGCCAAGTAAAGACAATAAGAGCAAAGTTAAGATATACAAGGACGGCGAATATTGGATTGCAAAGCAAAGAAAAGACTGGTGGGAAGAAATACGGATTACTGAAAGACAGTATGATAAAGCAATTAAATCGTTGGTGAAAAAGAAATTTGTAATTACAGCAAAATACAAATTCAACTCAATGCCGACTATACATATACGGCCTAATTATGATGTTATCAACGCAGAAGTTAAAAAATGGGAAGAAAATATCAGACAAGAGGTTATAGCAGAAGATAGAGGACAGGAATTACATAAACAGGCAGACGGGAATGACACAAAATGTAATTCCCAAGGGAATAACACAAAGTGTAATCCGGGAATGTCACAAGGTGTAACTCTTTTAACAGGGATTACTAACAATGATTACTTAAACACTAATTACGAAACATTAAATACTGAATGTAATTCTCTTAACAGAGAACAGTGTAATTCTTTTTTACCCAAAGATAAAAAAGCGAAAGAGTTTAAGCCGATAAGCGAATATTCTCAAAGCGATTGGGAAGTTGCCGAGGAAAGAATGATAAGTAGAGCTGGCAAGATAGCTTATGATTGGACTAACGATGAAACGCTCAAAGAAAATACAGAAGCATTCTTTAAATACTTTTTAGATAAACACGGAGAATGTACTGGAGAATATCACTATCCATTAACAGACAAGGTTTTATCAAGAGTGGTAGACAGCTTGACAAAAGAAACTGAAATAGAGCGTGACGGATATACGGACAATTATTACTCAACGATAAGCAACATGAAAGATAATACAGACTACAAGATGTTAGTTGATGAATATTTCAATACAAAGTTTTCAACACAATGCGATTACAGCTTAGTTCACTTTTCTTCTGAAAAAGTTTTGACCAACATTATGAACCATGTTTGTAAGAGCAGTTGGTGTGAAAGCAAAGAGTGGTAGGAGGTATTCACTATGAGTTCATATAAAGATTTACAGACTAAAATTTTTGAGAGAGATAATTACACTTGCCAATATTGCGGAAAAAGTAGTAGAGAATACAGGGCATTGGTGATGGCACACATAAGAACGGCTTCATTGTGTGGAGATGATAGAGAAAGCAATTTAATTACATTATGCAGACATTGCTACAGCCATATTTCAAACAATGAGATTAGAGCAAAGTTTGAAACAAAGGAAAATTCGGATTATTTTTGGGGGTTATATCACGAAAAAGTCAAAGGCTATTGCTATTACACCAACTATATCAGAAAAGTATTTACTGAAAATGGTGTAATTATGACAAGACCGCAAATAGATAGATATGTCAATGTATACATCAAAAATGACAGCGACTTTGATAATTTTAAAACAGAGCTAAAAGAAATCGGCTGTGAAAATATGAAGTATAAAATGCACAGAGAGATGGCAAAACACAAACATCAAATTGAAAAGCAAAAAATGGAGGTATAGATATGGCAAAGGGAGTTAAGACACGAAATATTGATTCATTCCGAGAGGGATTGATGGAATACGCATATGGCAGATGTTCACAGGCGAAAGCAGCAAAGATAGCCGGCATGAGCGTACCAACATTTAGGAAATATGCCAACATGCATTTTTTAGGCATTCCATTTCCTGACACACTGTTTAAGACAAAGGAAGAGTGAGGAGTATGTGTGAGTTTTGCGAAAATCCTACAAAATGGAATACTGATGATTATAGCTTAGTTCCAAACAGAAACTTATCAGATGGGATTATGCAAGCGGAAGATAACACGTATCAGATTGGTGTGTTTAACAGTTATTTTGATTTTTGGGAAGTTATGACAATCAATTATTGCCCTATCTGTGGCAGAAGGTTGGTGGAAGAATATGAAGATAAATGACATAAAAAACCTAATCGCAGATTACGGAGAAAGTACAACATTGAAAGATGTCTTGAAGAAAGTGCAAGGAAATAGGAAATACAAATGCCCCAAGTGTGGCGGCTTTGGAAAAATTACCATAAGAAAAAATGTGGCTGAATATTGGGAATGCTGTGATAGATATGAATATAATAGCATAGAATGTGACCTTTGCAACGGAGAAGGTTATACAGAACATGAATATAAACCGAAAATGGTGCAGGACGGATGGCAGTAACTCAAAACAAGTATAGCGGATATTAAGGCGGTGGAAGAATGAAACATCAAAAAGAATGGCGCACTTGCGACAGGTGCGGAAAAGAGATAATACACTACGATGAAAAATATGCATATATCAAAACAAGAGAGATAAAACCTCTTCACGAAAAAAGCATATGCACAGCCGAAGATTTAGCAAAGGAAGCGTTTCCAATGGCTATATGGAGAGATGATACGCAATACGATTTATGCCCTAAGTGCAGGAAAGAGTTCAAGAGGTTTATGAAAAATGAACAACATTGACAATCCTTTATCAGAGTATCGACCGCCATCCAAAGAAGCATTGAGAAATTTTGGCATAGACATTTCAAGAGAAGCAGTAGAAAAATATGCTTTGGAAAAGTTTGGCAGACTGCCACAAAGCCATATTGAAATGAATTTTGCTAGGGATTCTAAAATAGTTGAAGAAACAAAGAGATTTATAAGGAATGAAAATAATAAATTGTAAAGGAGAAAATAAATTATGAATTTTGGACAGGCAATTGAAGCATTAAAAAACAGCAAAAAAGTAGCAAGAAAAGGTTGGAATGGCAAGGGAATGTTTGTGTATTACGTTCCGGCTGGCAATTTTAAGTCTTATACAGAAATTGGAAAATCTATTGCAGATAAAGACGATTTAGTACATTACAATCCGTATTTTGCTATCAAAAATGTTAATGACACTGTTTCTACATGGGTTCCGTCAATTAATGATTGTTTAGCAGAAGATTGGTATGTAGTTGAGTAGCATATGGGAGCGTGTTTGAGCTATGAGCATGGCAGAAGTAATTAAATCAATAGAGCGTGAAGCACTTAGAGAAGCACAATCGCACGAAATAGGCGGTTTAAATGGAGAGCCTATAGATTGCTCCGCTTTAGAAGATGAACCTGTTATTGAGGCAGATAATGAAGCAGACAGGCAAGCGTTGAGAAATTGTTTTAAGGAGTAAGAATATGGAGTATCTAAGTACAATGCTTTGCAGTGGATATAGCCACGAACTAAAACCTTGTGAGCATATAATGAACTGTGACCTTTGTACCGGTCCCTTTGTTGATACGAATGGAAATGAACAATATGTATGTGGTCCGGGAGTTATGGATTTTAAATGCAAAAGAGACAATCCAAATTGGAAACCTTTGACAAAGCAACAATTTATTGAATTGTATAATAAAATGCCTATTGGTGGAGGGAGAGAAAATATCGAAGAATTTCTCGAGAGAGCAATAATTGACGGGATTGTGGAGGACAACAAAGATGAATAAACCTAGATTTCTTTTTGGAGATATTGTTGTTGTAAACAAGTCGGACATAGGAGTTATCTGTAAAACGTGGGAAAAATCAGACGGAAAATACGAATACGAAGTTTATGTAAGACTTGCAAACAGTATAATTACATTTGCGGAAGAAGATATTGACAGGTATAGAGTGAGACATAAATATCTTAGCGAAGAGGAAATGGAATGGCAGTGGAATTAAATGGCTGATTATCAGCAGAAAGGGGAACATATTATGGCTGATTTGAAAATATTTACAGAAAATATAGAACATGAAGCATTAAATCAGATATATACGCTTGTAAAACAGCCAGCATTTTCGGATTGCAAGATAAGAATTATGCCGGATGTTCATGCAGGAGCAGGGTGTGTTATCGGATTTACTGCTGATTTAGGAGAAAAAGTAATACCGAACATTGTCGGAGTTGACATAGGCTGTGGGATGCTTACTACAAACTTGGGGAATATTGATATTGATTTTGAGAGATTAGATAACGTCATTAGAAAATATGTTCCAAGTGGTAGAAAAGTTCATGAAGAAGAAAACTCATCTGTCGCAAGCGATATTATTGAAAAATTGTATTGCAAGGCGCAGTTGAAAAATATAGATTGGCTGAAAAGAAGTTGCGGCACGTTGGGAGGCGGCAATCATTTTATCGAAGTTGATAGCGATAGCAAGAATAATAAATATCTTGTTATTCATTCGGGAAGTAGAAATGTCGGAAAGCAAGTCGCAGAAATATATCAGCAAATGGCGATTGCTGATATTTCGGGAAAATCGAATTTCAAACAAGATAGCGAGAAATTGATTGCTGAATACAAAAAATGTAAAAGAGAAAGAGAAATCAGCAAGGCTATCAAAGAATTAAAGCAGTCCTACGAAACAAATACAACTAAAATCCCTAGAGAGTTATCATATCTTATTGGAAAACATAGAGAAATGTATTTGCACGATATGAAATTATGCCAAGAGTTTGCGGAAATTAACAGAAGAGCCATTCAGAGCATTATTTGTTACTATATGGGGTGGGAAGTTACAAAAGAAACTGAACGATTTCAAACGATTCACAACTACATTGAACACGATACAAATATTGTCCGTAAAGGTGCTATTTCTGCAAAAATGGGGGAAAAGGTACTGATACCAATAAACATGCGTGACGGTTGCATTTTGGGAATTGGCAAGGGAAATGAAGATTGGAATTATTCAGCACCGCATGGAGCAGGGCGAACAATGAGCAGGTCAAAAGCAAAAGAAAGCATTTTGCTAGAAGAGTATCAAAAAGCAATGGATGGAATATTTACAACATCTGTAAACACATCTACGATTGATGAAAGTCCTATGGCATATAAAACAATGGATGAAATAATTGGAAATATAAAAGATACTGTTGAAATAGTTGACATTATAAAACCGATTTACAATTTCAAAGCAAACGAATAAAAACAATTACCGGCTACAGATTGATTGTAGTCGCTACCCTAAAACAGTTATAGGCAGAGGTCTATAAGCACCTTTGCTTTTTTAAAAGTGGAGGTGCTTTTCTTATGGCTAGTCAGAGCCTTATTTCCACAGTAAACGGATACGAAAACTACATAAAGAGAAATGGAATAGACGAGCAAGTAACCAATGCCTATGTAGACGCTTGTAGTGTAGCCATAAACGGCGAGAAAGACATTGAGTATGGACTACAACTCACTAAGAGAGCAAAAGAGCTTATAGAGGACTTCTGCAAGGCTAAAACAGGTGGTACGATTTGGGATTTGGATTATTACCATTTCAAGCATGAGACTACACCATATGACTTAGTTAATCACTATTTTGATTTATTTCTGATGGAAGCTCACTATAAGTTTGAGAGCTTTATGGTTTACATGGAAAAAAATCGTCCACCATGGGAAAGATTTTATTTGCCAAGAAGAAATCCGTTGAGCAAAGTTGCACAGCTCATTCAAGATTTGTACGATGACAAGCTTGATGAGGGCATGGTATTCTGCCCCGGACGTATCGGAAAGACTCAAATCGTTAAAATGGGTAATTTGTGGTTTGGTTCAAACAGACCTGAGAGGTCAAATCTATATTCGGCATATTCTGACAAAATAACCGGAGGATTTTACGATGGAACATTAGAAATGGTAAATGACCCAACGTACACCTACAAAGATATTTACCCTAAAATTGTAGAGAAAAAAGCTATCACAGACGGAAAAGACCTTACAATAGATTTCTTGCGTAAAAAGACATACCCAACATTTACCATGCGTTCTATATACGGAACACTGAACGGAGCGTGTGACTGTGATGGCTTAGGAGTATATGACGATTTATTTAGTGGTATTGATGAAGCATTAAGTGAGGATAGACAGGCTACAGTTTGGGGAAAGTTTGATAATAACTTTATGCCGAGAATTAAGCCTGGCAAAGCAAAGTTGTTAGGAATAGGCACGAGATGGGCGCCAAGAGATGTACAAGGGCGCAGGCTTGAATTGCTTGCAAATAATCCTGAATATAAAAACATACGTCATAGAGAGGTCATAATTCCGGCACTCAATGAAAACAATGAGAGTAATTTTGATTATCCCTACAAATTGGGATATTCCACATTAGATTATAAGCGCAGAATGGCTTCATTTGAAGATAATGACGATATGGCTTCATGGTTCGCCCAATATCAGCAAGAGCCAATAGAAAGAAAAGGTCAGATGTTCAATATTGATAACATGAACTTTTTTGACCCGACAGAAATTGAGGGAATAAGACCTGATAGAATTTTTTCGGCAAACGACCCGGCATATGGTGGTGGAGACTTTGTATCAATGCCGATTTGCTACGAGATTGAAAAAGAATACTATATCGTGGATGTTGTATATAACGATGGCGATAAGGATATAACAATTCCCGAAGTAACAAGCAGAATGGAAAGCCACTTGGATAAATTTCCGAATAAAACAGCAGAGGTACATTTTGAGGAAACAAAAACAACATCTGCCTATCGTTTGGAGTGCGAGAAAATATGGAAAAAAGATTGCTACCCAATATTGACAAGCCATGACCCAGCAGATAACAAAACCGCAAAAATGGACAGAATTAAAAATCATGCGCCGGACATAAGAAAACTGCATTTCATAAAACTTGAAAGGCAAACTAAGGAATACAAGAAATATTTTCAAAACGTTCTTTCTTGCACATATGAGGGCAAAATGAAACATGATGATGGTGTGGATTCTACTGCGCAGTTGTGCGATATGATTTTTAGGGAAAAGCGGATAGCAAAGGTTGAAGCAGTACACAATCCGTTCAGAGGAGGGCTTTATTAATGACAAAGGAAGTCTTATCACAGTATTCAGATTTGCAAGAGGAAATCAAAGAGGTTAGAAAGAAAATTGCTAAATTGCAAGATGACCTTAAAAAGATAGAAAGCGGAGAAAGCGTGATTGACACTGTATCGGGCGGTATGGGCGGTACACAGCACTTCAAAATCGAGGGTGTACCATACCCTGAATACGGACGCAAGCGCACATTATTGTACTCAAGAATGACTACGCTACAGCTTTTACAAGATGATTTGCTTGAAAAAACAAACGATGTAGAGGAATTTATAGCAAGCCTTGATGATAGTAGAATGAGAAGAATAATTAATTTTAGATTTTTGGAAAATAAATCATGGCTACAGACGGCATATGCGCTTGGCGGTAAAGCCACAGCAGATAGCGTAAGAATGGAGTTTGAAAGATTTTTTAAGAAAATGTAAGTTTGTTCGTTCGGTTCGCTTAGAATGTGATAATGTGTAAGATGAAAAAATGTAATTCGTTCATTGCGAAAAATCTCTTTTAGAAATAGCACTCACAGATTGTGGGTGCTATTTTTTGTGAAGCGAGGGTGACATGAATAATCAGAATATTGTACCAACAGGAAAACGAAGTGTAATGTGCCCTCGTTGCGGAAAGTTATTAACGTGGGTAAATAAAAGTGACAAGAAACACCACAAAGTAATGTGTCCGCACTGCCGTAAATGGATATGGTTTTGGGCTGGCACACAAGAATTTCAGATAAAAGAGGTTCCGCAGAGAACTTCTGCAAGTGGCATGAGGTTTTATTGATGTATAGATATGCGCATAAAAACGTAAGACCTTTTTCGGCTGTCTGTCAGAATAATTACGGCAGACAAGTTATTTTTACACGCAAAAGGCAAATCACAAAAAACAACATAATCGAAGAACTGAATAAAGCACTTGTGATTCACGAGCAAAACGCTATTGAGATTGAGTATCTTGACAGATACTATCGTGGTGACCAACCGATTTTGTATCGGCAGAAAGTGAACCGCCCGGAAATCAATAACAAGATTGCTGTAAATCTTGCATATGAGCTTGTTGAGCGCAAGACCGCAGAGATGTGTGCCGAGCCAATCCAATATGTGCTACGTGGCACCGATAACCATAAGTCGGAAGAAATCACACGGCTTAACATCACAATGGATTCTGAAAGCAAACAGGAGTGCGACATAGACATACATCGTTGGAGAAGCATATGTGGTACCGGCTACAGATTCATCGGTAATGATGATGGACAAGGGCAGTTGCTTGATGAAAGCGATTTTTATTTATCGTCTGAAAATCCAATGTATACGTTTGTAGCATACTACTCAAACGGACGTCCGGCATTCTCTTGCCAAATCGGAGAGGACGAGAACGGAGCAGATATTTATTATGTGTTCACCGACAATGAGTGGTTTGATATTCGCAACGGCAAGATTTATGCAAGTGGAATAAACGGCAACAGAGCAATTCCGGTGATTGAATATCCAAACAATGCAAGGCGATTATCTGACATTGAAATGACTATTGCAATCACAGACGCTATTAACGTGCTTACATCAGACAGAATTAATGGAGTCGAGCAGTTTGTGTCTGCATGGGTGAAATTCGTTAATTGTGAGATTGACATAGATACATTTAGAAAAATGCGACAAGAGGGAGCATTGGTAGTTAAATCTAACAATGGTTCAGATAACAAGGCTGATGTTGATGTAATGACGAGCGAACTTAATCAGACAGAGGGGCAAGTGGTATTCACTGACCTCTTTGAAAGATTTTTGAGCATTCAAGGCCTTGCGAATCGCCAGGGCAACACAGGCGGTGACACCGGCTCGGCTGTAGAATTGAGAAACGGACATTACGATGCTGGACTTAGGACGGCTATTAATGAGCCTATTCTTAAGAAATCAGAGAGAATGGCACTTAGGCTTATTCTTAACAGGCTAAGAATTAATAAGGGCTTTACACTTATGCCTAGTGATGTTGAGATACACATTAATCATAATAAGCTAGACAACATGCTTGTTAAGGCAGAAGTGCTTGAAATATTACTTAGGTGCGGTATCAATTACAAGAGAGCTGTTAAGACAATTGACATGTTTAGCGACCCTGAACAAGTCACTCTTGAAAGCGCTAAGCGCATGGAAATGCTATTCCCGGAAGAACAGCCGACAACAGCTACACCTAACAACAATAATGATGATAAGAACAATGGAAAGACAGCCGATGAATAATTGGCTGTCAATTTATTTTGGAGCTTGATATGGCAGACGAAATCCACGCACTTAACAAAAATGAAATACAAGACATAGATTATGACACATATTTTGGCGAGATGGATTTATCTGACGAGGAAAAGAAAGATAGAAAAAAGCTTGCTGAAAAGTTTGAAAAAATCTTTGTTATGCTATTTGCCCTGTTATCCGGCAAGGAAGAAACAGAGATAACAACTATCACCAAAGAATTTATTATCAGATATGAGAGCATTGCCACACAGTATTGCAAGACGAAGAAAACACCCTCATACATTATAGACTATGCCCGGTACATTGTGAATGAGGTGGTTGACGCTACCGAGCAAAATATTGAAGTGGAGTATTTCACTTCGCAGAAGCGAGCAAAAAATGTAGCTGCGAATGAAGCTAATACAGTTGGCAATTACAGACTACAAACTGAAATGGTAAAACAGGGCTACAAAACAAAAGAGTGGCGCTCAAAAGAAGATTCGCATGTCAGACCTACACATGCAGAAGTTGACAGAAAGAGAATTGATATTTTTGAGCCGTTTGAAGTTGGAAATTCACTGATGATGTTTCCAAAGGACCATTCTTTAGGGGCACAGGTAAAAGAAATAGCAGGGTGCAGATGCAGTCTTAAATATTACAAATAATGAGCAACTTGTAAGGAAAACTTATAGGTTGCTTTTTATTATACAAAATTTGCAGTTGTGCGTTAAACAACAGAAAAACTCGGCGGGAGCGACCCGCGATAACAAAAGCGTGAGTTACGGAGGTAATTGAAATGACAAGAAATGATGTTTTGAAGCTTTTTCCGGACGCAACGGATGAGCAGATAACAAATCTGCTTAACAAGAGCGGTGAGGAAATGGCAAGAGAGAAAGAGAAAGCCAATCAGTATAAGGCTAAAGCCGACAAAGCTGACGAGCTACAGACACAGCTTGATGAGCTACAAGCTGGCAACATGACTGAACTTGAAAGGGCAAATAAAGCCTTAGAGACAGCCAATCAGCAGATTGCCAAGCTACAGAAAGATAATGCTGTCAGAGATTTACGAGAGAGTGCAATGTCTGATTTTGGCATTACTGCCGAACAAGCAAAGACAGTAGTAAAAGAGGATGGCTCTTTTGACACAACATCACTTGGCAAGATTATTTCCGACATGAAAGCCAATGCGATAGCGGAGTATGAGAAAAATGCACTTAAAGGTACTCCTAATCCAAACAATGGCGGTAAAAATGATGAACCCGACTCAAAGCCGGCAGATGTAGCCAATGCAGAACAAATCTCATTCGGCACAGTTGCAAGTACAGAGAGTCAAAACAGCTATGTAATTTAAAACAGGAGGTAGAACGATGGGAAAGCCAATCGTAAGAGACTTTACACAGGGTAAAGGAATTTTAAAATTTTTCCCTTATGAGGGTGCAGCGTGCCTTGTACCACAGACTATGGTAACAAGCGCAGACACAAACGGAATGAAGATTGTACCGGCCGGTACACCATTCCCAAGCAATGATGCAGATTGCAAGGGTTATCTGTTACACGATGTAGATGTAACAATGGGTGACGCGCCTGGAACATATGTATATCAGGGAACTATTGATTGGGAGAAAGTTAAGTCACTTTCAATCGCAGACGCGGCTAGAACTGCAACACCTAGAGTTACTTTCTATGGCGCACCAAAGATTGTAGCAAGTCAGGTCTAAAAGGAGGTAGAAGAACATGGCATTACCATTAGCAGAAACATTTACAGCGAGAAGCCTCGGTGTAATGTGGGATAACTACAAAAAGACGTTAGGAACTGCCCCTTATCTTGGCAGGCAAAAATTCGGAACACGTAAACAGGACTCACTCGACCTTAGATTTATCAAGGGCAAGAACGGACTGCCGGTATCGCTCAAAGCTTCAAACTTTGATGCACAGGCAGAGTTAAGAGACGTTGGAGGTTTCTCTGACATTCAGAACTCAATGCCATTTTATCGTGAGTCTTATATGGTAACAGAGAAGGAGGAACAGGAGTATGACAATTACAGAACTTCTGAAAACTCTAACCTTGCCAATAACGTATTACGTGAAATCTCAAAGAAACCAATGAACCTTATCGAGGGCGCATTAGTTGTGCCGGAGAGACAGATTTGGCAGTTACTTGCACCTACAGATGGTGTACCAAGAGTAAAAGTAACTATTGGCGACAAACCTTTTTACATTGACTATCTTGCAGATAATGAGAAATCAGAGCATACGGCAAAGCATTACAAGACTTTTACAGGCACAAGTGCATGGGACAAGTCGGATACAGCCACACCACTTGACGACCTTATTAAGACCAAGAGAGATTTCTCAAAGGCTACAGGCTACTCACTTACACGTTTCACCATGAATACAGAGACTTGGGAAATGGTTCTCAGAGCAGAGGATACAAAGAAACAGGTACTCGGTATCACTGCTTACAATGGCGGTATCAGATTACAGCAAGGACAGGTTACTGAATACCTTAGAGGATATGGTATCGAGATTGAAGTATACGATAAGCTCTATGTTGATGAGTCAGGACAGACACAGTACTTTGTACCAACAGGCATTGTATCTGCGCAGTCTGCCGGAGTATTCCTTGGCGATTACACATTCGGTAAGACTCCAGAGGAAAGAAGCGGAAGTATCACAGACGGAAACCTCTCACTTGTTGAGACAGGTGTATCTGTATACACATACGCTACAAATCATCCTATCAATACTCACTGTATCGTATCTATGATTGGATTACCTACATTCGAGGGTATGGATAGCGTTATGGTTCTCAAAGTTAAGGAGGATTAAGGCTTATGATAGCAACGCACTCTATAAAGCATGATGGAGTGTGGTATAAAGTCGGAGACGAGGTACCGGAAAGCAATAGCAATTCGGTGCCTTCTGATTTTATGAACCCACCTGAAATACCATACACAAAGACGGAAATTAACAGAATGTCAACAGCCGACCTAAAGAAGCTTGCGAGCGAAAATGGTATTGAAAATGCCACAGAAATAAATGGCAGCGACTTGAAGAAAATGTTAATTGAAAAGTTTGGATTATAAGGAGCTTGGCATGGAATACACCACATTAGAGCAAGTCAAAATCAGACTTAAACAATATCATATCGAAACTGTCACAAACGACGATTATACAACATCTGATGTGGTTGTATTCGATAAAAAGGAAGATAACCCACTCATTGAACAGCTCATTAAGCAAGCCACAGAAGATGTAAAAGCAAAAAGGTGTTATCCGGACACTTTCACTGATGATGATATAACTGCCGATTTAAAGCAGTTTGAGAATGTCGTTATCAATCTCGCTGTCTACGACCATTCACAAGCTGGTGAGAACTATATGAGCGCATTGAGTGAGGGCGGAGTGAGCCGTACATGGAAAGACAGAGATAAACTGTTTGCCGGAGTTTTCCCTTTTGTCAAAGTGCTATAGCAAAAGAAGATTGAGCGTTACCATTTTACTGATGTCGGTAAAGTGGTAGCAGGCGGTACACATTAAGCGGTGGTGGGCGGTGTGCCAATTACTAAAGACGAAAGGCTGTAAGATGAATAATTTAATCTATCAGACATACATTATTGCCTTGCCAATTGTTCTGACAGCACTTTTGGGTTATATTGTTTGGCTTTTACAAGAGCAGAAAAAGCAAAAAGCGATAGACACAAAAGAAAGAAACGAGCGCATTGAAGAGGAAAAGAAGCTACGACAAGCGAACGGAAAAGGTACAATGTTACTTTTACGAGTACAGCTTATCGAATACCATAATAAGTATATGAAACTTGGCGAAATACCCTTATATGCGTATCAGAATTTTTGCGATATGTATGATGCATACCGTGCACTTGGAGGTAATGGCGCGGCAACAAAAATGAAAAATGAGATTGAGGAAATCCATTTAGGCAAAGGAGGTAAAAGCTGATGGACTTTACACAAGTACCTACAGTAGTTGCTATTATGGTAATTACTTATTTAATCGGATATGCTTCAAAGCAGATACCACAGGTTAAAGATAATGTTATTCCTATTATCGTAGGTGTGGCCGGTGGAATACTCGGTATTGTTGGAATGTTTGTAATTCCCGGTTATCCGGCAAACAACATTCTTGATGCAATAGCAGTTGGCATTGTGTCGGGTATGGCAAGTACCGGTGTTAATCAGATTTACAAGCAGATAAAGAAAAATGCTTGACATTAATAAACAAGCCATGAAATACGCGCTTCAAGGTCAAACTGTCACAGTATATGACAAAGACGAGGACGGAAATCCAAAGTTTTACGAAACAGAGGACGGAGAGAAAATATATTACACCCACGAAGAAACAGGCTTTTCAGAGCCGGTTGATTTTCGGGCGAATATATCGTTTGACGGAGGAGAAGCACAGAACAAGGAATATGGCTTTAATACGGCTGATTTTGATGCTGTTTTGCTGACAGACAGAGGAAAATATCCCTTTAAAAAAGGTGACGTTATTTGGCTTGATAGCGAGCCTACAAAGGATGAAAACGGATTAGTTGATTCAACTTCCGCAGACTTTACGATAGTAGGAGTGAAGCCCTCTCTCTACTCAGTTAAATACATGCTCAAAGCAGTTGTGAAAGAAGTGTAATTATGAAGATTGACGTTTCTCTGACAGAAAAATCTATACAAGATGCGATAGACAAGCTTGAAAGATACAAAGACCGCTTACAGGACAAGTGCATAGCATTTGTTGGAGAGCTTGCTAGTAATGGCATAGCTGTAGCACGAGTAAATACAGGCAATTTCGGACACTATATTACATTTAGTTACGAAATTAAAGATACAACAGACGGCTGTACAGCTATTGTGCTTGCTACTGAAACAGGGCAGATACAAAGCACATGGCAAACAGCAGACGGACTTAAGACAGTCGATGTATCGCCTTTGCTTATGGCTGAATACGGCTCAGGTTGGAAAGCTAAACCGCACTTCAATGACACAAGAGGCGGTCAAGGAACTTTCCCAGGGCAGACACACGCATTTGATAGCGAGGGCTGGTATTGGAGAGACGAAAGTGGAAAATTACACCATTCATACGGCATTACACCTACAATGCCGATGTATCGCGCATTTGTAAAAATGGAAAATGAAATTATGAAAACGGCACGGAAGAATTTTTAGTTGAGGTGATAAAGTGGCGAGTCAAAATCAATGGGTTTATGACCTTGAAAATCTCACATATGCGATTGTAAAAACCCGATGTGAGAAAAAATTGAAAACTAAATACCCCAAGCTAAAATTCACGCAAGAGGAACAGTCGGACAGTGCAACGGCTAGTTTCCCGACAGTGCTAGTTCAAGCACTCGAACCTATTGAACAGAATGAGGATTTAGAGTGCGAAAGAGTGAATACAGTGTTATTTACAGCACAAGTGACTGTTACAACGAACAAAAGCCGTTCAGAAGCTTTGGATGTGGCGCAGACAGTGGCTAATGAATACAAAGCCATGTCATTCAAGTTAGTGCCAGCCCCATTCGCTAGAAAAAACGGCAAATTATGGACAGCAACATTACGTGCTAGGCGGTCATTCGACTGGAACGATAGATTATAAGAGCTTTTTGGCTCTTATTTTTTTATGAAAAATTAGGAGGTAATAAAAATGGCAACAGGATTAAAAAGCAGAATTGCTTACAAGACACCAACCGCATCCGCCACAAGTGGCGATTATTGGGCTGGAACTTACAAGCTCTTAATCAGAGCTAAAACAATTCCCTCACCATTCGGCTCACAGAACATGGTAGATACTTCAACTCTTGAAGATTTAGTAGAGACACAGGAAATGGGTAGACGTTCAGCCGGCTCTATGGAAGTTGAGGGAGCTTTTGAGAAAAAGTACAAGGATGAGATGGTAACTAACGAGGGCAAGAAGCTTGACTTCATCATTCTCTATGGTACAGACGGAAAAGGTTCAGAGGGTATCTGTGCTTTTATTGGACAGGAATCATTCGCCCCAGGCGAGGCTTCTGATGACCACTTAACAGGAACTGCGACTGTATCAGTGCAGACAGTACCTAAGTGGATTGAGGATAATTACGAGGTTGCGGTAACAGAGGATGACCAAGGCTATCCAACAGCAATCACACTCACAAAAAAATCATGAGCCAATCGAAAAAAGCCGTAGCGGTTGGCTATGATGATAGCACGGCTGACAGCGAACTTGAAGAAACAATATAGTAAGGTAATGGAGGCAGTTTTAATACTGCCTCTTTCCCTATATAAATTAGGGAGAAAGGGAAAGATAAAATGAAAATTAAATTAAGTGGAAAAGAGTATACAGTTAAATTCGGATATGCACCGGTAGTTAAGAATAAAATTATTCCAAGGCTCGTAGGAATGGAGCAACAGGGTGAGGGGCTTGAAGTCATTGACAACATGCTTGAATTTTTACCGGAGTTTTTACTCGTGGGCTTACAGAAATTCCATGCTGACGAATTTGGCTTTGATTTTAATGATAAAGAAGCAAAAGAGAAACAGCTCGTAAAGGTATACGATTTACTTGACGATTATCTTGACCCGGAGAATGAAGAGGGCGGAGATTTACAATCACTCTATAATGACTTGTCTGCGGAAGTGGAGAAAAACAGTTTTTTATCCAAGATGTTGGCGAAAGAGGTACAGACAGCCAAGAAGAAACCAATCAAGAAGTAAAAGAGCTTACATGGGAAGTATATTGCAACGAAATCCGCCCATATTGGCTTTTGGTAACTAAAGGCTATGGATTTAGCGTTGAGGACATAGATATGTCTTGTCCGGCTGATTTAGAGCCTTATTCAAAGGCTTATATGCTCGAGCAAAAAGAAGCTGACTCTAACATGTGGGCTTGGTGGGGCACATACGGATTGAGCGCAACTCTTACAGCTATCGATAGAGCATTGAACGGCAACAAAGCAAGAGCAAAATACATTGAAAAATCATTAAACGAGCAATACTCAAAAGATAACGAGCCTAAATACAAGGAGTCTAATGAGGAAATTGCCGTTTACGAGATGAAACAACGAATTAACGCATTAAGACAATCAGGATTACCTGAAAGTCCTGATTAATGAGGTAAGAAAATGGCATATAAAGGAATTGACGTATCGTCATATCAAGGAAATATTGATTGGAGTAAGGTTAAGTGGGCTGGTGTACAGTTCGCTATCTTAAAAATAATCCGTAGAGACCTTAATCCGGATAAAACCTTTGAGCAAAACTGGAAAGGCTGTACTGATGTAGGAATGCCGATACAAGGTGTTTATAACTACTCATACGCTACAACAGTAGAGAAAGCAAAGACAGACGCAAATAAGGTCATTCAGACACTTAACGGAAGAAAACCCTTTGTTTGGCTAGATGTTGAGGATAAGTGCCAGCAAGGACTCGGACAGACGCTTATTGATATTATCAACACATATCAGAGTGTTATCAAGAGCGCCGGGCTTAACTTTGGTGTATATACAGGGCTTAGCTTTTACAATCAGTATATTGCACCATACGCAAATCAGATTAATTGTCCATTTTGGATTGCACGCTATCCATCAACTAAGGGAATGTCTATTGGTGATGAGCCTAATAGCGCAAAGAAGCCTGTTATTCAACATTCTCTGTATGGCTGGCAGTATTCAAGTGCATTTACTTGTAGCGGTCTGAATAACAGTACTGACGCTAACTTACTCTATGTTGAGCTTGGCAAGGGTGATGGAATAGAGAATAATCCGGCACCAACAGCAACTCCGACACCAATAGCAACTCCGGTAAAGGATAACGCTTGGAAAGGCAATGAGGAATATTACCTCGACAATGATAATGTAAGAAAATGGCAGCACGCTATGAATGTAGGCTTCGACCTCAAAGGAGCTGATGCACTGAAAGAAGATGGCAAGTTTGGAGCCAATTCACAGAGATTTGCTAAAAATCACAATTTGTGGAGCGGTCAGAGACATAACTGCCCGACAGCCTTTAAGTGGTTGAGAAAAACTCTGCATGACAAGTATCATTTCTACAAACTTGATACTGATTACGGCAAGTGGACGGATTATCTCACTAAATGTGTCATGGTATTTCAAAAGAATAGAGGCCTTAAGCAAGATGGATATGTTGGATTGATTACAACATACTATCTGCTCAAAGACTAAATACATGAGAGCTACTTTAGGGTAGCTCTTTTTTATTACAGGGAGGTGAGAAAATGGCAGAGAGCATTGAGCTTCAAATCAAGTCGGACGCACAGCAAGCGACTAGAGCCATAGGCAATTTACAAAGTAAGTTGCAAGGGCTTGGAAGTACTCTCAATTCCCTCAATGGTGCAAGCATAAGCAATTTTGCGAGTGGAATGTCGCAACTTGCAACATCACTTAGAAGTGTGAGCAGTATCGACACTCGTACCTTTAGCAAGATTGCAACTAACATGGAAAAGCTTGGCAACCTTGATACTGCAAGACTTGTCAGCTCGGCAAGTGCCTTAAAGAGCATGGCAACAGAATTGTCGGGCTTTGCGAATATCTCAAAGCAATCAGCAGAGATTACACAGCTAACAGCCTCAATCTCAAAGCTTGGTTCAAAATCAGCCGGGTATGCTGCGGATAATATCAGAAACCTTGGTAGTGCCTTGAAAGAGGTAATGACAACATTATCTAGCGCACCGAGAGTCAGCAACAACATTATTCAAATGACTAATGCACTTGCTAATCTGTCACAGCAAGGCTCAAAAGTCGGTTCGGCTAGTAGGTCACTTGTAACAGGCTTTTCAAACACAACTAAGTCAATTAAGAGTACAAGAAGCGGATTTAGGGGCTTGGCTTCAACTATCGGTAAGTTTTACGCAACTTATTGGCTGGTTATGCGAGCTGTAGGAAAGTTAGGCGGTGCAGTTGATTTAGCGAGCCAATTAACAGAGGTTCAAAACGTAGTAGATACCACGTTTGGTGATATGGCAAGCAAGGTTGATGATTTTACAAAAACATCAATTCAAGACTTTGGAATGTCGGAGCTGACAGTTAAGCAAATATCAAGCCGTTTCCAAGCACTCGGCACTTCTGTAGGTATTACATCACAGCAAGTGGCGAATGGTACGGCAGTGGCAAATAAAGCTCTTATGAGCCAAAATAACACGCTATACAAGACCACAGACAGTATGGCTGATATGTCGCTTAATCTTACAAGGTTAGCCGGTGATATGGCTTCATTCTACGATGTAGACCAAGCCGATGTTGCAAAGAGCTTACAATCCATTTTTTCGGGAACAATAGCACCATTAAGGAGATATGGACTTGATTTAACGCAAGCCACGCTTTCTGAGTGGGCTATGAAAAACGGTCTTGACGCAAATATTAAATCCATGACGCAAGCTGAAAAGGTATTGCTAAGATATAATTATGTCATGGCAAATACGCAAGCTGCACAGGGTGATTTCGCTAAGACCGCGAACACCTGGGCTAACAGTGTAAGAGTCCTTAAGCAAGAGTTCCAAGCATGGGGCAGTATCATAGGTAGCGTAATAATCAATGCTTTAAAGCCATTTGTTCAAGCCTTAAGTAAAGTAATGCTCAAGGTTATCAGCTTCACAAGAACTGTAGCTGACGCGCTCGGAGCAATCTTCGGATGGACTATCGAGATAAGCGGTGGCGGTGCTACTGTTGACGGCATGGAGGACATAGCTGGCGGAGTAGGTGATATTGGTGATAGCGCTGATAGTTCTAATAAGAAAGCCCAAAAACTGAAAAAGACACTGCTTAGTATAGATGAGATACACGCACTTGACGATAACAGCGATAGTGGCAGTGGTGGCGGTTCAGGCAGTGGTGGTTCAGGTGGTGGTGGAGCTGGCGGTGGCGTTGATAGCTCACTGAAAAAGACCGATGGATTGATTGAAAAATACAAATCATCAATCAAAGATTTATACTCACTCGGAAAGTACATCGGTGACGCTCTTGCGAGTGCTATGGAGAGCATTGATTGGAAGAAGATATATCAGAAAGCTGACAATTTCGGAAAAGGACTTGCAGACTTCCTTAATGGCTTAATCAGCCCAAGACTCTTTTACGATTTGGGTGCAACAATAGCTGGTTCACTGAACACAGCTTTGCATTTTCTCAATTCATTCGGTACAACATTCGACTGGACTAATTTTGGCTTGTCGATTGCTAACAGCATTAATGGATTTTTTAAGAATTTTGATTTTGCGTTACTAGCAAAAACTATTAATGCATGGGTACAAGGAATATACACCATGCTAACCACGGCAATTAAAAATGTGTCGTGGAAAGACGTACTCAAGGGAATTACGGACTTTTTAAGCAATTTGGACATTAAAACTGTTGAGATAATAGTTGGCACATTGCTGATAAAAAAGATAATTTCGCTAAAATTAGGTTCAGTGGCACTCGCTTTTATTGGAAAATCATTATCAAAAGCGATAGCACAGGCAATAGCTTCAAAAATTGGATTTGAGCTTGTAGAAGGAGCTGGTATTGGAACGGCAATAATGCAAGCATTTAAAACGATTTTCGCCTCATTGTCAACAAACCTCGGACTACTTATAGAGGGATTATTCAGTGGTTTAAGTTTGGGTGATGCAATAACGGCTGCATTCGGAACAGGGGCAGTAGACCTATTAGCAACAATCGGTTCTGCTTTTTCGGCAATAGCCGGAACAATTTTATCTATTGTAAATTTTGTCAAAATGTTAAAAGACGGATTTAGCTGGGTGAATGAACTTTTAATGGTGATAGGTGTCGCATTGGCTACAATCGGAGCAATATTAGCTGGCGTGGCAGCATTGCCAGCGGTAATTGTTGGAGCAATAGTGGCAGCAGTCGCAACTATTGTTGTTGTGGTAAAAGATAATTGGAGTGCAGTTTGTGAACTGTTTTCAACAGTTGGCGATTGGTTCAATGAAAATGTCATTGAGCCTGTAGTTTCGTTTTTTAAAGATATGTGGAAAACCATAAGTGGCTTTTTCGGTTCTCTATGGAAAGACATAGTAACTGTGTGGCAAGGAGCTTCGAAATGGTTTAGTTCCACAGTAATTGAGCCGATAGTTGGCTTTTTTAAAGGCTTTGCTACACGAGCACAACAGATTTTTCAAGGTGTTTGGATAATAATTCAAGCAATTTGGATAGTAGCTTCAAGCTGGTTTAATAATAATGTAATTACTCCAATTTCAAATCTGTTTAATTTTTTAAAAACGCTTATACAGACAACGATACAGACAGCAAAAGATTTTGTATTTTCAACATGGCAAGGGGTGGCAAGTTGGTTTAGCGGTACAGTAATACAACCGATTTCAAACTTTTTTAATATGTTGAAAGCTGGCATAACATCGGCACTTAGCGTAGCAAAGAACTTTGTTATATCTACTTGGCAAAGCGTGGCGGGTTGGTTTAATGGCAATGTTATTTCGCCTATCACGAACTGCTTTAATATTATGAAAAACGGAATTACAAACGCGTTTAATTATGTGTGGAGTTCAATAAGAGGCGGTGTCACAGGGGCTATGAACTACGTTATATCAAAAATAGAGAATGGGGTTAATTTTGTTGTCAGTGGAATTAATTCTTTATTAAGAGGATTTAACAAAGTTGTTTCTATGGCTGCTAAGGTGGCCGGTGCAAATTGGAACGGAGTATCGTTAGTCCCGAAAGTACATATTCCAAGGCTTGCTAGTGGCGGAATTTTCCCAAGGGGAGAGGACGGCATGGCTTTTATTAATCACAACGAGCTGGTCGGTAAATTCTCAAACGGCAAAAACGTAGTTGCAAATAACCAACAAATCACAGAGGGAATTAAACAGGCTGTCATGGAAGGCATGGCACAAGTAATGATGAACTATAATGCCGGCGGAAACTCTGCACCTATCATTGAAAACGTGTTTAAGTGTGACAGCGAAACACTCTATCGCATGACACAGGTAGGCAAAGCAAAGCATGGACAACGATATATTGTAGCAAATGAATTTGGATAAGACGCTCACCCTTGTGTGGGTGTCTTTTTACGAGGTAACAATATGGCAATGATGTTAGTAGACGGAGTGGAATTACCTACTCCGTCAAGCTTTGAATGGGGCATGATTGATGTGTCTGCAAGTGACAGTGGACGAACACAGGACGCTCAAATGCATAAAAACAGAATAGCGCAGAAACGACAGCTTAAATTGTCATGGAGCGGTACAGACACAGCTAGGACAGCAAAGATACTTCAAATGGTAAACCCCGAATATATCAGAGTGACATATCCTGACGCTATGAGTGGCACTGATGAAACACGCACGTTCTATGTGGGTGATAGGAGCGCACCTATCAAGATATGGACTATTAACAATAAGAGGTATGAGACATTGAGCTTTAACCTCATAGAAAAATAAGGCGGTGATTTAATGCTTAACGTATCGGCTAAATGGCAAAGGGCAGTAATGCTCGATAGTGATATAAACGTAAATTGCTTTGCTGACATAGTTACGGCAAGCGGTGAAAAAATCCCTGTTAGTGATAGTGAGCTGTGGGCGAATGGCTTCGAGGTCAATGACTCAACATCAAGCAATGGCACTTTCACAATCGGGGCTTTGATTGCCGGGAAACTGAAAATTAAGCTGAATAACATTTATGAAGATTACAGTAAGTATGATTTTGATAAGGCAAGCGTAACAGCATATGTTTCAAAAAGCTTTTCTGATGGCACAAGTGAAAAACTAAAAATCGGTGAGTATAGAGTCAGCGAAACAAGTTATGATGGCTCACTCATAACGCTTACTTGCCTTGACAATATTAATAATTTCAATCGTGAGTACGACAGCAATTTAAGCTACCCTGCGACAGCGTATGAGGTAGTCAGAGACGCTTGTATTAAGTGCGATGTACCTTTTACCATGGCGAGATTCGACAACTCTGATTACGTGATTAACGAGATACCAAGTGATAATCAAAAACTCACATATGGACAGGTAATAGCCTACATCTTACAGTTGAGCGGATTATGGGGCAAGTGCGGTCACGATGGCGAATTGCTTATTGGATGGTATGATATGAGTCAGTTTGGAAGCCAAAATTACAATGGTGGAACTTTTAGCACAAAAACTACACCATACTCTGACGGAGATACACTGAATGGTGGAAATTTCACCGACTATTCAAGTGGAGATAGTGCCGATGGCGGAACATTTACAGAAGCGAGAAATTACCACAATATTTACACAGAAAAAGACTTGAATATTGCGACCGATGATGTTGTTATCACCGGGGCAAAAATAACTGTAACTTCAAAAGAAGATAAGGCAAAAGACGTTAATGCTCTTGCCGGAAAAGAGGGATATGTAGTCTCAATCTCTGATAATCCGTTTATTTTGGCAGACAAGGCACAGACAGTTGCAAACTATATCTTCAAAAAAATCGGTGGAATGAGGTTCAGACCTCTTGACGCTACGCTCTTGTCAAACCCACTGATTGAGAGCGGAGATGTGGCACTTGTGACAGACCGCAAGCAGAATACCTATAGCTGTTTTATTTCTAACCGAACATTTACAGTTGGAAGTGGCACAAAAATTTCTTGTGACGCTGAAAATGCTTCAAGAAATAGTGCTGATAAATTCAGTAGTGAGACAAAGGCTGTCGTACAAGCTAGGAAAGTTGCGCAGGCACAACTAAGTGTATATGATAAGCAAATGCAATTGCTGACACAGCTAATGTCTCAATCGCTCGGACTTTTTAAGACTGAACAGGTGCAAGAGGACGGCTCAATTATTTACATCATGCATAATAAAGCTGACCTTAATTCGAGCAACATACAGTGGAAAATGACGGCTAATGGCTTAGCGGTTTCAAATGATTACGGCAAAACATGGAAAGCAGGAGTTGACAAAGACGGAAACGCTGTATTCAACATCATGTCGGCTATCGGCATTAATTTTGACTGGGCGCATGGTGGTACGCTCACTTTAGGCGGGGAAAATAACACAAACGGCAAGCAGTATGTCAAAGACGCAAACGGAAAGGCGCTTGTCACCCTTGACAATAAAGGCTTGACACTTGATAGCAGTGTGAAAATTGCTTGGGATAATGTGGCTGACACTACTGCTAAAGTCACCCAGATAACCAAAGACACAGTTACTACAAGCTATGTAAATGCACTTGATGTTAAGGCTGGTTCAGTTGACGCAGAGAATATCACAGGAACAACAATTACTGGTAAAAATATTGTTGGTGATTTATCAATATCGCTTACTGGTGGAAGCGTGTCGGATACTAAATTTAAAATCGAGTCAACAAACAACGTGGGGACAAAATTTAGATTAGAAAGCAACGGCGGCTTTCTTAGATTGTATAAAAATGACGAAGCCGTAATAACACTAGGCGGCCCATTTGGAAGCATTGGTGCAAAAATGCTAAGTGTAGCAGACTATATGCAATCGCCAAAATTTCAAGAAAGCGATAGAGGATACGCGATGTGTGGTGACACAACAGAGCATAAATACCATTGTGGCTGGGATGGCAGTGCCTTAAGTTTTCAAGTCGATGATACTTGGGTATGGAGTTCATCAGATAAACGCTTAAAAAAGAATATTGGAGCAATTAATCAAGATTATATTGACGCAGTAGGTTCGGTCGATTTATTTCAATACAATCTTAATAGACAAGGATATTCAGACAAGCCGTTATATTTTGGAGCAATGGCACAGGATATAATCGAAAGCCTTAAAGATAAAGGACATGTCGATGAAAACCTTGATATGATTTTTCAAAACAAAGCGACATCGGATGATGATACATTGTACTACGGCATGAACTATGAGCAATTCCTAATTTTAAGACTTGCCGGAGACGAGCAGAAGATTGATAAAATGCAAAAACACATAGATGAATTGGAAGATAAGTTTTCAAGATTATGCCGGAAATTAGGCATTGATGAAAGTGAGGTGTAGCTTATGGCAATTCAAATGAGACGAGGGGCATACGCGCAGTTTGACCCCTTAAAAATGAAAGCCGGAGAATGGGCGGTATCGACCGACTCCGACACAAAAAAACAGCAGATATGGATGTGTTTTGCACCCGGAATAGTTAAGCGAATGGGAACTGTTGAGGATTTTGACACTGAAATTCAAAGACTTATTCAGAATTATCTTGACGGCATGGCTCAATCCGTATCACAAGCTCAAAAATCAGCAGAACTTGCCACAAGCAAAGCTCAAGAATCAGCTAATTCTGCAAGCAATGCTAAAGAAAGCGAAATAAAAGCCAAGGCTTCTGAAACTAATGCTAAGACAAGCGAGACTAGCTCTGCTAAGAGCGAGTCGGAAGCGCAAAAGTACGCAGAACAAGCCAAAGAAATATCTGAGAGCTTAAGTGGAGCATTAAGACCTCTTGGAACAATTAACTTTGCCGACTTACCGAGCACAGCGAATGCCACTTCCGGTGATATGTACAACATAGCCGACCAATTTACCACAACCACTGGTTTTAAAGAGGGGGCCGGTAATATAATCCCCGCCGGCAGTAATGTATATCTGACAATCGACAGATATTGGGATGTGCTTGCCGGCACACCGGTAACAGGAGTAAAAGGCGCAAAAGAAGCTTATTATCGCAGAGGAAATGTAAACATAACCCCTACCGATATCGGAGCGGTTGCAGAAGATGGAAACATAAGCAATACAACAGTTACTTTTGCCGATACAACAACTAGAGTAAATCTTGTTTCTGGCGAAAAAGCGTCGGTCGGCTTCAGGAAAATTAAGAAGTGGTTCGCTGATTTGAAAAGCTTTGCTTTTAAAGATTTAGCGAACAATCTCACGACTACTACCACTGGCAGTGCATTAGATGCGAGCCAAGGTAAGATTTTGAATGACAAATATGGTGAATTAAACCGGAGTTTAGGTAATTTAAAGACGGATTTTGATAAATTAAATAGTATAAAAATTAAAGTTGGCACCGCAGTAAGAACAGCGACAAAGGGTGAAAATTCATTTCTATTATTTACCTTAGAACAAGTCAAAAACATGTTTGAGTTAGAAAGTCTCTCTGTTAATAATATTGCTATATTAATAAGTAATGGTGACGGAAAGGCTTTTCCTTCTCACTTAGAAGGTGTAACTATGTTAAATAATAGTTGGTATGTAGTTTTTAAAGATATAGTACAAGGGAATATGAGTTGTAGAGTTCAATATGTAATATTTTATTGGGGGAATTAATTATGTAGTAATATATCTATTCTTTGCAATCCATGTTGTCAATATTCGACAAAATAAAACACTTTAAAGTGCTACAGTAATGATGTTCTCAAATAAGAGAACTCTTCAAGTTTCGGTAGGGCGGTGGATTTTTCTGCCGTCCTTATTGACGTTTAAGAACAAATGTTCTATAATTGATGTATCGGAGGTAGTGTTGTATGGAATATAAAGAAGAAATAATTAAAATGATTGAGGACTTGGAAGATAAAGACCTGTTATTGTACTTGTACATATTTATTAAGGGGAAAATAGAGGCAGAGTAAAAACTCTGCCTTGTGGTTATATTTTCTTTTCCCAAACGTTACCGCACTTTGAGCACACAAACTTTGTTTTGCCGTTCTTGCCTTTAATTCCGGTAGCAGTACCGACAACGGCACCGACAGGTCCGAAGAGACCACCTACTGTGTTGCCAACAAGCGCTTTACCGAATGAGAATTTTTTCTTGGTATCAACAGGTATGCCAACACCATCACAACCCCATTTAGGACATTTAACAGTTTTACTCATAATAAAATACCACCTTTCTTATTAATTTAATTTATTTTGAGTATTTTCATACATCATATCTATTAAATTCATAATATTTTCTTGCTCTTTATCCGACAATTTAGATAATTTCAACGCGTAGTCCTTGATTTTGCTATCCATTTTCGATAGAGCCAAGTCTTTTGTTGCCTCCTCGACAACTGAATGGTGCTCTTTTCCGGTAACTAAATAATCAAGTGAACAATCAAGACATTCTGCAATTTTTACCAGCTTAAACAATTTTGGACAGCTCTTTCCTTTTTTCCAATCTGAAAAAGTACTTTTAGGGAAACCGCCATATTTAGCCACTTCTGAATCATTTAACCCTTTTGAGTCTCTTAATTTACAATATCTTTCGTACATAGAAAATCTCCTTTAAAAAAAAGTTGTGATTTCTCAACATTTGGGGTTGACAAATAAGACTTCCTAATGTAGAATAAAAAAAGAAGTTAGGAAATCTCAACTCAATAAAAAATAAAATTGAGAAAATAATATTATGTTTCTGGACAATTCATAGTATACACGATTTTCTAATTTTTATCAAGACATAGTTAGGATTTTTGAACTAAAAAAACAAAAGCTGTTAGCGTACTACCACCAACAGCCGTTGCCTAATATGGCACTTTTTATAGTGACAGATTTCATAACTATTGTCAAGAAAGGAGATGGGAAATTGAATAAGAAAAAACGACAGGCGAGTTTTAAAAAACTTGATACGCTCATAAAAGCTAGAAACGTTTCGTTTTACAAACTGTCGGAGGAACTCGGAATGGCACGAAGTACTTTTTCGGATTGGAAGTCGGGAAAATCAATGCCAAAAACAGACAAGTTAATTAAGATTGCTAATTATTTTGGCGTAGAAGTTTCTTATTTTATTGAGTAGAAAGGAGAAAACATGAACGATTTACAAATTTTCAACAATGAAAAATTCGGAGAAATTAGAACTATCACTAAAGACGATAAGACATATTTTGCCGGAAGTGATGTTGCAAAAGCGTTGGGATATGCAATACCTCATAAGGCAGTACAAACTCATTGCAAGGGGGTTCTAAAATGGAACATCCCTACCAATAGTGGAAATCAAGATGTTTTATTCATAACAGAGGGTGATATTTACCGACTTATTATGAAATCAAAATTGCCTAGCGCAGAGGAATTTGAGCGATGGGTAATGGACGAGGTACTTCCGTCAATCAGAAAAACAGGCAGTTATGGTATGCCAAAGACAACAGGCGGTCAGATACAGCTTTTGGCACAGGGCTATACAGAATTAGAGCAGAAAGTAAACGACATCAAAGATGATGTGAGCGAGCTTAAGGAAAATGTACCACTCTATAGTTGCGATATTGACGAGATACAACAGCATGTTAAGCGCAGAGTTGTAAATATTCTTGGTGGCAAGCAGAGCGAAGCATACAGGGATAACAGTATCAGGCATAAGACATTCTCTGATATATGGACACAGTTAAAACGTGAGTATGGTTGCGTATCTACTTACAAGAGTATCAAGAGAAAGTACATAGACGATGTGCATGAGTTTATTGATTGCTATGTCGTGCCTAAGTATCTTGATGAGCTTATTCAAGACGCAAACGCTCAACAGAGTTTTGCATAGTGAGGTGATTGTATGAGAAAAAGAACTTTAAAGCAGAAATTCTATACAGGCTGTGGCTATTCGATTTTCGGAGCATTAGCATTTGCATTTTTCCTTGGGTTATCGGTGGCATACGGAATTAAGACGGCGAGTATCATCGTTGGAGCAATCGTAACAGTATTTTGGTTGATACTGATTGCAATATGTCTCATAGAGGAGGGCGAACCGCATGAGAAGAAAAAGGATATTGATGTTATCGACTTTAATAATTGGAACTATGACCTTAAAGCCAATAACAGCGAAAGCAGATAGCAAAATTGAGCTGACAGCTGGTGTTTCTTCCTATTTAAATAGCGTAATGCTTGGAAAGGTTGAACCGACAGTAATTCAGAATGAGCCGGTTGTAGTTGAGCAGACCTATGTAGAGCCGGAAGTCCCAACTTGCCGTAAGAAGTACAGTTGTAGCCGATTTAAGAAACTAGGGCGAGTCAGATACGGCGATTACACTTATACGTGGTACTCACAGAGAGTGTTACCTGGAGGCGGTCTAAATATTCCGGGCAGACATCTAAACGAGCATGGACTTGTTGTAGATGAAAACGAGTACGTGGTAATTGCAAGTGATGATTTACCACACGGAACTGTAGTTGATACTCCTGTTGGCATACAAGGAATTGTATATGACGAAGGGAGCGGAAATGGAAATCTTGACATCTACTGCGATTGGTAGCCAGTTGAAACGTCAGAGTGCTAACGATTACCTACAAGAATTATATCGAGCTAAACGGCACAAGGACAAATCATTTGACTTTCAAGCGCTGTTGGACAAAGAAATGGAGAAACTAAATGAGCAGTGTAAGACGAATTAGACTAGGCGATACACGATACAGATTGAAGCCATTAACAAGAGAGCAGAAGCTATTGCTCAACAAGGCTCATTACGTGGCAAGTGAGTGGCTTTTTGTATCGGAGTCGGACTCATACTTAAGAGTAGTTAAAAAATCAAGCCTACATGGAAATTTGATTTTAAAAACCATAAACAAATAGAAAGAGAGGAAACGCAATGAAGATTACACACATTTTTGCACAGAATTTTTGTAAATTCTACGGCAAAAACACATTAGACACAGATTTTTCAATGAAAACTGTGCTGTCCGGTCAGAACGAAGTCGGCAAATCAACAGTTAAGAGAATTATTCTTGATGTGCTGAATTGCCACGATGAGAATGACAGAGAGATTACAGGCATAAGACCGCATCATGAAAACGGAGTCGAGATTGACGATGTTGACATTGTAAGAGCTGTTACCTTTGAGATTGACGGAAAAAGAAAGACTTTGAAAAAAATCACAAGACAAGGAAGAAATAAGGACGGCGAAGTTTGTTTGGGACATACAGATTACTATGTCAACGATGTTACATACAAAATGGTTGAATACAACGAGTTTATTAATGATAATATCGCAGACCTCAAGATATTGCCATTTTGTCTTAACGCTATGACGTTGTTGCTTAAATCGCCAACAAACCAAAGAATAGCGCTCTCAACTTTTTTTGGCACACACAAAAATCCTGAAATCTGCGATATGTTTCCACAGTTTGCTGAACTTAAGCCAATGTTTGACGATGGGGATGTAGACCAGCTCAAAAAAGTATGCCGTGGCAAGCTAAACGGCACAGGCGGTAGGAATGGCTCAAAAGGACTCGTCAAGGAAAGAAACGAAATCTCAACGAGGATTGATACAATTCATTCCACCAATGAGTATACAGACCTTGCAGAGCTTGAATTGCAAAAGAAAACATACGAGCCACAGCTTAAGGAAATTGAAGATAAGTTGTCTGACTACAATAAGATTTTAGAGGATAAGCGGAAAGCTACAGAGGACATTATGAGCCTTAAATTTGAGCTTTCTGACATGGAGAGAAAAGCCAATGCTGAAAATCAGAAAAAGCGCATGGAGCTACAGTCGCAGATTGACGGCTTCGATGTTTCAATCTGCAAAACAGAGTCAATGATAAGAGCTAAAAAGGCTAACATTAAAAACTTTGAAGGTACGGTTAGAATTTACACAGAGAACTTAGCAAAGGTACGTGCTGACTGGAAAAAAGCAAAGGCACTTTCCTTTGATGAAAGCAGTGTTAATTGTCCGATGTGCGGTCAGAGATTGCCGGAAGATACAATAGAGAGTTTGAGAACTGATTTTAGTGATAAAAAATTGAAGAAGCTTAAAGAGCTTGAGGATAAGGGCAATTCATTATCAAGTGACAGCAAGGAATTCAAACAGGCTATTGAGGACAAGAAGAAAGAAATAGCTGACCTTGAAGTAGAACTTAAGGAGCTGACAGAAAAGCGTGATACTGTTGCTAACGAGTTTGAACGTGATAACATCGCTAAAGAGCTTGGAATGGTACCTACTGATGTTGATATGACAGACAACAGTGAGTATCAGGCACTTAAAGCTAAAATCGAGGAAAAAGAGAAAGCCCTTGCAGATGAAAACGATACATCGGAACTTATCAGAAAGCTCAAAAACGAGCGAAACGAACTGTTAAGGCAAGTTTCATCAGTTGACACAAAGATTGAGCTTGGTGTGGCAAATAACAAGCGTATAGACGATAGCATAGCTGACCTTGAAGATAAGAGAAAAGACCTCAATCAGGAGATTGCCGATTGGGAGAGAAAGCTTGATTTGCTGAAAGAGTTTACTCGAAAGAAAAACGAACTCTTACAGGCTGATGTAAATAAGTATCTGAATTTTGCCACAGCAAAACTGTTTAGACCGCTCTTAAATGGTAATACTGAGGAGTGCTGCGACTTTGTTTACAATGGTGAAGCATATGCAAGAAATCTCAATCATGGCGCAAGAATGTTAACGGAAGTTGACATATGCCGAGCTTTTCAGAAAGTGGCAAGCGTTAATTTTCCAATTATTATTGATGATACAGAGAGCGTTGACGATTGGAGAATACCACAGATTGATAACCAGTTGATTATGTTGAAGCATACACAGGACAAAGAGCTTGTGATTGAGGCGGTGTGATATGAAGAATGATAGATATATTGTAGAACAAGAGTTTGAACACGCAGGATATAAATGTGTCGTTACATTCAACGTGATGGGGCATAGATGCGGATATGTAGGTATTCCTAAAAACCACCCTTTATATGGTAAAGAGTATTCGGACTATCTTGAAATTAAGAAAGCAGATGTCGGAGACCGAAAAATAAGCGGTATTTTTCCTTTGCTTGGAGCTTGCCTTGATAAAGACGAAAGAATACGAATTGAAGCATATTTTTCATGTCACGGCGGTATTACCTTTGCGGATGGCGGAGAAAATTCAAACTATCCAATAGAAAGTGATTTATGGTGGTTTGGATTTGATTGCGCACATTGCGATGACGCAAAAGAACTTGAACTCGCTTATGAGAGATTTCCTAATTACAGAGAGCGCCTTGCTATGGAGATTGAGTGTGAAGATAGATTTCGCATTGACGGCACGATAGTTCGCACAGAAGAATATGTAGCAGAAGAGTGTAAGAAGTTAGCAGAACAGTTGAAAGAGTTTGAAGAAAGTGAGGAACAGAAATGATTAAAGCAAAAGACGGAGAAGTTACATTTAGAGGTACAAGAAGCAATATTATGGCAGAGGCAGTTACTGTTTTACGTGCGCTTAAAGAGGAACTTTCAGAGGAAGAGTACAAAATGGTAATTAGGCTTGCTGATAAAAGTAGTGAGGAACAGCTGAAAGACGAAGCCGAGAGAGCGAGAGAAACGCTCAAAAAGTTACTTGGATTATAGGAGGTATAGGCATGAGTATTAAGAAGAGAAATTATTACATGGGCGGTAAGAAACATACTGTAGAGCTTAAGTATGACGAATATATGTATACAGTTATATCTGACGGAGTTTTATTCAAGCAGACACCTAATGAACTGTTTGCGGTTCAGGCTTTCAATGAGATTTAGGAGGATTAATTATGGCAGAGAATACACAGATAGTTGAGTATGAATCAAATGGGGAAATGGTAAAAATTTCTCCAACAATGATAAAAAGATACCTTGTAAGTGGCGGTGGCAATGTATCTGACGGAGAAGTAATGATGTTTATGTCATTATGCAGATACCAGCACTTAAATCCGTTTTTGAGAGAAGCATACCTTATTAAGTATGGAAGCAACGACCCAGCCACAATAGTTACTGGAAAAGACGTTTTTACAAAGAGAGCCAATGCGGACCCACGATATAAGGGAAAGAAAGCAGGAATTATTGTAATTAAAAAGGACGGAGCTGTTGAAGAGCGAGAGGGAACAATGGTTTTACCTAACGAAACTATCGTAGGTGGCTGGGCGAAAATCTTTATTGACGGAAAAGAGGACGAGTATCAGTCAGTAGGCTTTGATGAGTACGCAGGAAGAAAAAAAGATGGTTCGCTTAATAGCCAATGGGCGAAAAAGCCAGCCACAATGATTAGAAAAGTAGCTGTTGTACAGGCCTTAAGAGAAGCGTTTCCAGATAGATTTCAAGGTTTATATGCACAAGAGGAATTTCAAAATGTATCAGATGTAAAACTTGATACAGAAAAGGTTGTTGCTGATGAAATCAAAGAAAATGCAAATAGTGTAGATTTTGATGAGGACAACATAATTGATGTAGAGCCGACCGACACAGCCGACAAGCAGTCAGAGGAGCTACCGCCGTTCATGCAGAGTGAGGAGGGCTGATATGAGAATAATTTCACAGACAGGAAAAACAGATATTCCTTATGAAAACTTTGTTTTTTCAATATTAAATAGTAGTGGTGGGAATTATGGAATTGTTGCAGTTAAAAATGTCGCAGAGCCACCGGAAGTGTTTATGAACAGCCTTATAGCAACCTATTCCACCGAAGCAAAAGCGATTAAGGCTATGGAAATGCTGAGAGAGCAATATTCGAGAATTGAAATTATAAAAGCTCTTGCAAGTGGCACATGCGAGTATATGGAAAAATCGTTAAAACCGGAAGAGTTCAAAGACATCTTTGAAGAATACATCAATATGGAAGTTTTTCAGTTCCCACAGGATGATGAAATCGAGGTGTGAGTATGCTAATCAATTCAAATAAAGAAAGTGTAACCGAGCATGTCAAATTCATAAGCTACACAGGTAAATATCCTAATTTATGCCGCGGAGATTTGACGCTCGAGATTGACGGAGAAAAGGTAATATTTGGAAATGGGTATGACATCAAAATGAATAAACGTAAAGGTGTATATCCTATATTTTGGCACTCTGGCGGATATATTAGTGCAAACTATGAAGCCTATAAAGGCGAATGGCAGATAGATGTATCTGAAATACCCGAAGAATACCGCAAGTATGCAAGCGAAATAGACGAGACATTTACTACTAATGTGCCTTATGGTTGTTGTGGAGGTTGTATATGAAACTTAAATGCTTAGGCTCATCATCAGCCGGAAATTGCTATCTGCTAACTTCCGACAGTGAAGAAACGCTTATCCTTGATTGTGGAATACCATTTTTATTCCAGAGATTTAAATGAGTTCATAGAATATGACAAGCTATTGGAGAAAGGAATAATCCCAGTAAAGAGGGCAGGGATAGACGTTAAAGAAAGCGAACTTACTAATTTTATTAATGATGGAAACATTTGGAAATGGATAAAGGGCTACGAGGGATTATATGCAATTTCTGATAGCGGTTTAATTAAGAGCTTTTGGAAAGATAGTAGAGGACAGTTTGTTAAAACAAACAATAAAAATGGTTGGTATTTATCTTTTAGGGCAACAGACAGGAACAAAGAAGTTAAAACCATTAGAGTCCATATTGCAGTTGCAAAGGCTTTCATAGGACAAATTCCAAATGGATATGAAGTACACCACATAGACGGGAACAAGCAGAATAATTGTGCTAGTAATTTGCAAATTCTCAGTGGAATTGAACATAAAAGGCTAACTTTGATGGAAAATCCTCATATATTAGACGGAATGATTGCTTATAACCAAGGCAGAGCTATTTCCGGAAGAAGCAAGAAAGAAAAGAGAAATGTGCAGAGGTTTAAGAAAGGAAAAATCATCCAGTACTCATTAAACGGAGAATTTATCAATTCTTATTGCAATGCAATGGAGGCAAGCAGAAATACTGGTATTTGTGGAAGAAATATTTTACAAGTTGCAAATAAAGAACCTTATAACAGCAAAGGAAGCGTGAGAAAACAAGCCGGTGGATATGTGTGGAAGTTTGAAAAAGAAAGCGAGGTGATGTAATGCTCAAATTGAAATGTTGCGGAACTGGAAGTAAAGGAAATTCTTATGCTCTTATGTCGCAAAACGAAACACTTATTCTTGACGTAGGAATGGGGATTAAAGACATAAAAAAGATGTGTGATTGGAATGTAAAAAATATAGTAGGTTGCCTTATTTCACACGAGCATTATTGACGACCATTCGAGGTCATTAAACGATTTTAAGCCTATGGGAATACCAATACTTGCCCCATATTTAGGCAATAGCTGTAAATCAATGAATATGGGCGGATTTACAGTAAAACCTTTTGATTTAACAACAATAGACGGAAATTGGACACACACAGATGCAAATGGGGAGCCTTGCCCGATATATGGCTTTCTGATTACTCACAAGGAAATGGGGAGAATGCTTTACATAACCGATTGTGAGGTTGTCAAGTGGAGATTTAAAGACATAAACCACATTCTCTTAGGTGTGAATTATGACAAGGATTTAATCGACAGGGATAACGCAGGCAAAGCTAATCATGTTTTCAGAGGTCACTTAAGCATTGACACGGCTTGCGATTTTGTTAAAGCGAATTATTCAGATAACTTGCAGAACGTCATAATGTGCCATCTATCAAGTGAAAATGCTGATAGAGATAGTTTTATCGAGGAAATGAAAAAAGTCGCTTGTGGGGCGAATGTAGATGTTGCAGAGCCGGGCAAGGAATGGGTTTTAAGGAAAGGAGATGAACCACCATTTTAAGCGATTGGAATGACATAAAAGAGCTGATGGATTGTTTTCCCAACAGCGTTATTAACCATAACGGAGAGCTTATAGCACATATCAAAAGTAACACATATCTTATTTTAAGAGATTGCAATAGCAAGGAAGATATTAAATGTAAGGTTTTAGAGTGGTTTTCAAGACCTGCTTACAAAACAGAGCCGTACAGCACAAAGCGAAATAATGATGAGTTTCACAGTTTCATCCTTGCAGGAGTAAATGATTACCTCGACACGGATTTTTCGGAAAAAGACATGGAGAAAATTTATACATATTTAGGTAATGCTTGCGACCACGAAAAGACGCTGAAATTTATTGAAAGTGGCTATGATATGAGCGTTTTGAAAGACGATTAAGGAAAGGAGATGAATGTCCGTTTTGAGAATAGAAAGGACAAGATATGTCGTTATGAGACGAAATCGTACTGAAATATGGTGCGGTTTATCAAGAGAATTTCATTTTGTCAAAGTTGATGAATTGAAAGAGACGGCAATTAAAACATACAGAACAGCAAAACAGGCTGAAAGCGGTTGCTCTTCTTGGGATAGAGATTTTGAAGTTGTTGAATGCAAGGAAATTATTGAAATAGAAAGTGAGGAAAAATAATGAATATTGTAACATTAATCGGCAGATTAACTAGAGACCCGGACATTAGATACGCACAGGGTGAAAATGCAATGGCAATAGCAAGATTTACACTTGCCGTTGACAAGAATTTTAAGAAGAAGGACGATAAGGCAAATTTCATTAACTGCGTGGCTTTTGGCAAGATTGCTGAAACAGTAGAAAAGCACGTATTTAAAGGCTCAAAGATTGCAGTTATCGGTGAGTGGACTACAGGCAGTTACAAGAATAGAGACGGAAACACAGTCTACACTAACGATTGCAACATATCTAAGTTGGAATTTTGCGACAGTAAAAATTCAAGTGGCAGCAGCGCAGAACTACAGCCAAAGCCCTATGATGGCTTTGTGTCAATTCCTGATGGTATTGACGAGGAATTACCATTTAACTAAGAGTCGGTTGATTACAGGGCAGTCAATAACGGCTGTCCTAGAAAGGAAAAATAATGGATTATACAAATAAAATATTTGCAAATATTGCAAAGGATATGTCGGAGCAAAAAGATATTGCAGTTGTAAGAGCGTTTGTATTTCAGATTACAGAACTGCTACAGAAAAATGGCATTATGCCAATATGCACTGAAAGATACATGAATATCAATTCTGATAAATCAAGTTACAGTATTATCAGAAAAATCAATATCTCATTCGATAAGCTTGATTGCACCAAGCATGACCGAGAAGTTAGAAAACAGGCATACAGAGATTTTATCAAGGAATTTGAGAGCAGAGTTAATTCAAAAGATATGTATGAAAAACTCTTTGAAACTGAATGTATATTATTGGAGCGTGATAAGAATGAGATTGATTTACGTGGATAAACTAAAGGAGGATAAAACAATGTGTAGAAAAATAAAAAAAGCAATAATAGCTATGGCTTGTGTGATTGCAATGGGGGGTTTTAATGCGGTGCCGGTGTCGGCATGTACACCACCACTTAATCCGCCATCCATAGAGATTCCAGATATCAATTTTGAGCCTGATGGTGCTTTAAAAGATGCAATCGACAACTATGTAAAAAATTGGCTTGAGAAATGCATCCTCGATACTCCTGTGGTGGAGTATGCATCGTATTACAAGAGTGCATCAAGGTATTTTAACTACAGTCACGTGGCAGTCAAATGGTCAAAGGTTGAAAATGCAACATCCTATAAGGTGCGTATCACAAAAGCTGATGGAACATGGAAAGAATATGATACAACCTATACAGCATTTTATAGTACTAATTACACTGATGATTTTATCGCAGATGGTATGGACGGAGCTACGGTAAGCGTCAAAGCTTATGGCGATAACGATACATTTGGCTGTTGGTCAGATGATACTAATATTACGAGATTTAGAAGCATATATCGAAAAGAGAATTAAACTCGAAATTCAAAACGCTATAAATGAGGTTACTATGCAGACGGCAATTGATATTGTAAAGAGAGGTGGAAACATTGAATTATCAGAACATAGCAAGAGCCAAGGCAATAGAACAGGAGAATAAAAAGCGGTTATTAAAGCTGAATCCAAAGCTGAATGACAGGAGTGGGATTTACTTCCTACTCCGAGAAGATGAAAACGGATTTAAGTATGCGTATGTCGGACAGGCGGTACATACACTTAGCAGATTGGCAAGCCACCTTGTAGGTTACGAACAGCACATAGACCTTAGTTTGAAACGTCACAAGCTGTATGACGAAGAGAAAAACCCTTATGGCTGGCGAGTTGAATTTCTGAATTTCCCCGAAAGTCAGCTTGACGAAAAAGAGAAATACTACATCAAGCTATATGCTGATAAAGGCTATCAGCTTCGGAATGTCAGTTTAGGCGGTCAAGGAGAAAATCGTGCTAGCGGTTCAATAGGCGAGAGGAAAGCACCTAAAGGCTATCTGCAGGGCGTACAGCAAGGTAGAAAGAACCTCGCGAGGGAATTATCCTCTATTGCCGAAAAGCACCTTATAATCCGCTTAAAGCCAGAAAAAGAGCATAACAAGGTATCGCAGAAACAGTATGAGAAATTTATGGATTTATTGAAAGCGGGTGAAGTAGATGGTTAAAGCAGTATTGGTTATGGATATGCCGGAAACTTGTTGTGATTGTAGATTTTGTAGAGAACTACATGAGGGAGTAGAGGCATGTTGCGAGCTTGAAGATGAGCCGAACGATAACACACTGTGTCGGATGATTGATGATTATTGTTACCATAAACCGGATTGGTGTCCACTCCGAGAGTTGCCGGAGAAGAAAGAAGAGTTTGAACTACGGGAGTGCAAAGGTTCTGTGAAAGGGACATGGAAAGTCCCATTGATTGAGAATAAGGGCTTTAATGCCTGTTTGGATGAAATTTTAAAAGAAAAGAAAGGAAATAAAAATGGAGATTAATGTTGATAAATCAATAGTTTCCAAGAGCATAAAGCATTATGGCGAGGGAATGCAGTCTGTGGTATGCATGGAAGAGCTTTCCGAGCTGTCGCAGGCAATTAGCAAGGAAATTAGAGGTATAGGCGACAGGAGCAATCTTGTTGAAGAAATGGCAGATGTAATTATCTGTTTGGAAATTTTGAAACAGATTTTTGCAGTCACAAATGTTGAGATTGAAGAATGGGTGAAATTCAAACAGGGGCGCAACTTGAAGCGTACAAACCACGAGGAAAAAGATTAAAATACATCAACCGAAACTTGAAGAAAATAGGAGATTAATTAAATGGCAGAACGTAGAATGTTTGCTAAGAAAATAACTGAAAGTGACGCTTTTCTCGATATGCCGAGCAGTACTCAAATGCTTTACTTTCACCTATCCATGAATGCTGACGATGATGGATTTGTTAATAATCCCAAGAAAATACAGCGAATGTGCGGTGCTAGTGATGATGATTTTAAACTGCTGATTGCAAAATCGTTTGTAATCTTATTTGAAAGCGGAATTATCGTTATTAAGCACTGGAAAATGCACAATTACATACAGTCCGACAGATACAGACCTACTGATTATGTAGACGAAAAATCCATGCTTGGAATTAAGAAAAATAAAGCATACACCCTTGATGAAAGCAAGATGTATACAAAGTGTATACAAGATGTATCCGTAGGTAAGGATAGTATAGGTAAGGTAAGTATAGATAAGGGTAGTATAGTTAAGGATAGTAAAGATAAGGATATAAAAGAAAAAGATATTGATAAATCAATATCTAAAAAGAAAACTGTCTACTACCCTGATGATGAAATGCTAGAGAGTGCTTTTCAGGAATATCTAACAATGCGAAAGAAAATCAAAAAGCCAATATGCACCGAAATGGCATTACACCGAGCTATGAACACTATCGAGAGACTTTCAAAGGGCGATAACGATTTGGCTGTTAAAATCCTCAATCAGTCAGTAGACCATTGTTGGCAAGGGTTGTTTGCACTAAAGGACAACGAGCCACATTCAGCTAATAAAGGCACCATTGATTGGGGCAATGTATGAGGTAGAGAAATGACAAGAAACGAGACAATTAAAATCATTCGCATAATGTGTGATTGCTACCCCAATTACAAGCCGAGCAATTTATCGGAGACAGTAGATGTATGGAATATGATGTTGGAAGAATACAGCTACAGTCAAATATCTACGGCATTGAAAACTTACGTGCATTCCGATACAAGCGGATTTGCACCGAGCATAGGACAGCTAATTAACAAACTGTATGAGGTTCAATCCCCACAGGAGCTTAACGAAATGGAAGCATGGTTCCTTGTTAGCAGGGCACTTAGGAATGGCTACTATGGAGCAGTTGAAGAATTTAACAAGTTACCACCGCTCGTACAAAAGGCTGTCGGGAGTCCTGATAATCTTAGAAACTGGGCGCTGACGGACAGCAAGAGCATTGAAAATGTAGTACAGTCAAACTTTATGAGAACCTACAGGACAGTTGTTAATCGAGCAAAGGAATATCAAAGAATGCCAAAGGATATACAGGCATTGATTGAGAGTACCAATAGAAGCTCGTATTCGGCTCAAATCGGTGCTAAAAATCAACAGACGATAAAATTATCACTTGAAGATAATAAAAGCCAAAATAAGCCGATTAAAGGTGTTCCAATGCCAAAAGAAATTAAGGAACGTATCGAGCAGATGAAAAGATAGGAGGTAAAGAGGTTTTGGTCGACCAATTAAAACATGTTTTACTCCTAGCGAAAAATGATAAAAGACAAGTATTCTAGGCAAAGGTATGAAGAACGAAAAGCTAGTAACCTTTGCGTGCTTTGTGGGAAACCACTTGATAGAGAAGGTGTGGTTTGCAAGTCATGCAACAGCAAACGTACAGCATATGGCCGAGAGCTTTATAAAAAATTACAGGCAGTTGGTGTTTGCCCTAGATGTGGCAAAAACTTGCTATATGGTGATGAAAAAAGCTGTGTTGAGTGTAGGGCAAAATCAGCCGAAGCCATGTCGAAGATACGCACTGCTGATGTAAAAAAATACAATGAGCGACAAAAGGCATGGCGAAAAGCACGATACGAAAAAGACAAGAAAAATGGCATATGCACACGCTGTCGTAAAAGGAAAGCAGACCCGGGGCATACCACTTGCACATTTTGCCGGGAAACAATGAGAAGAGCACGAGTTAAAATGCCTGAAAGAACTGGCAGATATGAACAAGGACTATGTTTTTTCTGTGATAATCCGGTAAAGCCCGGATATAAGGTCTGCGAAATGCACTATCAGAAGAACGTTAAGAATGCAACTTGCGAAAAGGCAAACTTGGCACGGCAGAAGATAAAAGAAAGGAGTCCGCAATGGACACCTTGAAAGATTTTTACGATTTTTACCGACCACTGCAAAGGAAATATGACTTGCAAATGTTCTACAGAACAAATAGCAAAGAAGCAAAAATAACTATCCGGTGGCGCGGTAAAGAACTTGTAAAAGTCGCAGAAGAAACTACCGAAGCCTGTTTTATTAGGGCAAAAAGAGAACTTGAAGAAAGAATGAAAAAATATGAGCAACAAACTGAAACCAAAGAAAAAGCACAAAGAGCCGGATTTTACATGGACAAAATCCGAAAGAGTTACGCTGAAAAACAGTAATAACCGCAGAAAGCTCGTAAGGCGGTCTTTCACGGACTTTATGGATTTAGGGTACTATGTACTGTATTCGCACCACGGATTTGGTAATAAGCGCATTGTAAGGCTTGAAAGAACCATAAATGAGTACCTTGAAAGGGCGCAGACCGAAAATGAAATGAAAACTGAAACGCTTGCTGAACTTTTGAAAGTTAGATACGGCATTGATGTGCAGGAAGAGATTAATTTAATCCCAATGCAGCAGTTGATTAGGATTTATCAGAGGAATAATCCACTGACAATAAACGACACACGACAGCTTTTAAATGACACGGCATACAGCTACATGACTTTAGCGTGTACGGCACTTAAACTGATGTTTAAATTGTCGGTTAGAGAAATTAAAGAGTTTATCGCAGAATTTAGGGATTTAATCGACACGTTGTATAAATTTAATCAATTCGGTCTGACATTGCCAAAGGTGGCGCAATGCCTTGCTGATGAAGTTAATTACGTTGATGAAAGGTACATAAAGGTGATTGATTAATGACTTACGCATGGGATAACGACAGTACTCAAAATGCTCACATAAAGCAGATGAGGGACGATAGGCAGAAAGCCTACATGGAAAAACACAGAGACAATAAGGCATATGAGAGATTCAAACATATGCCGGATTATGGGAAAGGAGTGCAAAACAATGACAAATAGAGAGAAATTCGCAGAACAGATTCTGGATATTGCTTGTGGTGGTAGCAAAATAGCAGTTGACAAAGCAACATTAGAGCCGACATCGTGCTATAAATTAACGTGTAAAAATTGTTTATTTAGTTTTGGCAATGTTGATTGCAGAGATGCAAGAAAAAAATGGGCAAATAGTGAATATGTTGAACCACCAATTGACTGGTCAAAAGTTGCAGTTGATACACCGATACTGGTAACGTATAGTGGTATTCACTCGTGGGTTAAAAGGCATTTTGCGAAATATGAGAATGGAAGAGTTTACGCTTGGAATCATGGAACAACATCATGGAGTGGTCAGATGTGTACAGTATGCGAACTAGCTAAACTTCCGGAAAAGGAGCAGTAATGAAGAGATTAACAAAGACTTATTCAGACGGAACACATGGAGCTTCTGACAGTTTGCCGTGCGGAGAAAATAGTTACGATTATAAGAATTTGCTGATAGAAAAATTAGGCAAATATGAGGATTTAGAGGAACAGGACAGACTTGTTAAATTACCTTGCAAAGATGTGTATTTCGTTATTGATATAAACAATCCTAAGTATGCAATGGTTATGAAAAGACCTATAAGGGAGCTTGCGATATACGAGATTGAGGACATTGACAAGGAAAATTGCAAGTATTTTTCCACAAAAGAAAAAGCCGAAGCAAAACTGAAAGAATTGAGAGGTGGAGAAGATGAGTAAAACAATAGTATTGATTATACTCTGTCATTTAATGGGCGATTATGTACTGCAATGTGATTTTATTGCACAAACAAAAGGAAAGAATTGGTATCACTTATTTGTGCATTGTGCACTATATTGTGTTCCGTTCTTGGCGGTATTTGGTTGGACATGGCAGTTGGCAGTAATTTTCATTTCACATCTGATTATTGACCCTTTAAAGGCTAGGTGGAATAAGATTACATACACGCAAGACCAAGTATTACATTATATTATCGGGCTTGTGTATTTATTATGATTGAGAGGTGGAGAATAATGTGTAGTAGCAAACAAATAAAAGAGCTTGCGGAATGTAATGCTGTTTACGAGTTTGAAAAGACAGTAAATATGTATGGTAAGGAGTATATAAGATACTATTATAACAAATTGGCTGAATTGAATGGCAGTATTAATAGCACTTGTAACTGCCAGCACAACAGCAATTCAAGAGATAATGAGCCTTGTTACACATTTGATTGCAGAACAGCAAAGATAAATAAGGCTAGGGTAAATAGCTTAGAAATAATCGCACGAATGTTAGACGATAAGCCTTATTATGAATTGAAGTACAGACGGGTTGGTGAAAAGGATTATTCTATCGGATATAGTTCTTACGATTTAAAAATTGTATTAGGTTACATTGATACATATTTTGAAATTGTGGAAAGCGATAAGCCAACTAATGCCGACAGAATAAGGAATATGTCGGATGAAGAGTTAGCAGAATTTCTAACGACTGTAACGAGTGATGCTATATGTGGAAGCTCATGGGATTATGATGGGTGGATTAAAGAGCTTCAATCAGAAGCAGAATAGGAGAGAATATGGAAGATAGGTATTTACATAAGGCAAAGAGACTTGATAACGGAGAATGGGTACAAGGATATTATGTAAAAGGTTTAAATATGTATGACAAAGAAGTTCATCTAATATTTGAACCTAACACAATGTTTTATTCTAGCGGAGAGACAGACGGATGGTACAAAGTAGACCCAACCACTATCTGCCGATGTACAGGCTTGAGAAGCAAGAACGGCAAGCTGATTTGGGAGAAGGATATAATCAGATGCAAGCTTGGCAAAGTTATTGTTCTTTGGGATGAAGCTCAATGGAAAGTTAAAAAATGTGATGAAGTTTTTATATGGTATAAAGATTTATATTTTTGGGTTTCCGATAGAAACGCAGAAGTTATTGGCAATATTTTTGACAATAAAGAGTTATTAGAAAGTGAGGGATAATATGAGAATATTTAAAAACGTAGACGAAAAATTAAAAGAGATTGGATTCAACAAAATCTGTGAAGATAAGCATGGCGCTCAATATGAACGCTACAATACAAAGTACAATTATTGGCAGCGCGTTGACATTTGGCATAAAGCTTCAGGCCGTCATATTTTACAGTCGTATGACAGAGACTTGATGGACGAAAAGAAGATTGGAAATACTAATGTTGGCCTTACAGGATATGAAATGAAGCTTTTTCTTAAAAAAATGAAAAAGCTAGGACTTTACAGCAAAACTACGGGAATCGAGGGAAAGTATGACAGAAAAGAATAATAAAGAACCAAGCCCATGTAGCGGTTGCAAATACGAGAAAAGTACAAACATAAAGGAACTTTTAGCTTTTTGCACACATTGTAAAAGAGCTTATTCCCACGAAGAGGATAGGGAAATTTGCGAGGATAGGTACGAGGAGAATATAACATGACAGAGAGCGAAGCAATAAGAGAAAAAAGAAAATTCGCAATCGAACTAAAGCAATTAGTTCATCAAAAATGTGTTGAAATCAACCACTATGTCAGCGGTTGTGACAGTCCGTTTAGCTATTTGCAGATTGCAGATGTGCAAGAAAGTTTGAGGGAGATTGAAAACACTTTGAATATTAAGGCTAAGGAGTGATGAAGAATGATATTTGAAGTTGGCAAACATTATGAACATAGCGCAGGAAAGAAAATGCACATATTAGGAAGAGTAAATTCTGATATGTATTATTCGCCCTGTTTAGTCGCAGAAGATTTAGAAGGTAATTTTATCCCAGTTGGAATTGGCGAAGAATATGCAGTTAATTGGACTGAAATTGATGAAACTGAATGGCTCAATGAATTAAAAATGCGTGACAATTCATGAAAATAAAGGTGGGTGATACAGAATGACCAACATAACAACAGTAGTATACACTGCCCTCATAGTATTCGGCATAATCGGGCTGACAGAGGTAGCGTTTGCATGGTACGACATCTACGGACGAGATAAGACCAATGATGAGATACAAGAGCAGTGGTGCAGTGAAAATATTAAACATTAATTAATCTATCAGAAAGGAATAGGTTGTCGCGACATAAAACCGAGGTTTCCTTTTGGTAAGAGAAAATGAATTTTGACAATTACTCTTGTGATAATCAAATGAGCATATTTGACTTCACAAGAGAACCAATTAGCATAACAAAGCCTATCCGCTTGATAGAATTATTTGCCGGCCACGGCAGTCAGGCAATGGCACTAAAGAGAATAGGCGCTAAATTTGAGCATTACAGAGTTGTGGAGTTTGATAAGTATGCCATAGCAAGCTATAACGCAGTGCATGGCACAGATTTTCCTACAATGGATATAACTAAGGTTCATGCAGAAGATTTGAATATCTGCGACACAAATGCATTCACTTACTTACTTACTTACTCATTCCCTTGTACGGATTTATCAGTTGCCGGAAAACAAGCCGGAATGTCTAAGGGCAGCGGTACAAGAAGCGGTCTGTTGTGGGAAGTTGAGAGAATACTAACAGAAATCAGAGATAGCAACGGAGAATTGCCACAGATTTTATTCATGGAGAACGTGCCACAAGTACATAGTCAGGATAATATGCCCGACTTTAGAAAGTGGCTAGATTTCCTTGAAAGCCTTGGCTACACAAATTACTATCAAGACTTGAATGCTAAAAATTATGGTGTAGCACAAAATCGTGAAAGATGCTTTATGTTTTCATTCCTAGGTGAGTACAATTATCATTTTCCACAGCCTATACCACTCAAAAAGAAGCTGAAAGACTATCTTGAGGATAATGTAGATGAAAAGTATTACATCAACAATGAAAAGGCTGACAAGCTGATAAAACAGCTTATTGACAACGGCACATTACCACAACACAATCTTGACAGACAGACAGACAGACAGACAGACAGACAGACAGACAGACAGAC